>Ga0224497_10000013_pt1 | contig 195288 bp, 188 predicted proteins | sample SF_Jul11_sed_USG_4_FD_167970 | JGI IMG/M metagenome (GOLD analysis project Ga0224497, IMG submission 167970) | Sediment microbial communities from San Francisco Bay, California, United States - SF_Jul11_sed_USGS_13 | ecosystem: Environmental > Aquatic > Marine > Sediment | place: USA...
CTCCACCTAACCAGCGCATGCAGCGGACCGGCTTTGCCGGCCGCTGATGCGCCACGTTAGGTGGCACCCGCACCTCGCGGGCAGTGCGGACTCCGTACAAGGGACCTTCATGGCTACCAAACGCTCGGGACCGCCGAAGGCCTCGTGACCGCCCCGCCGGAGGGCGAGCTACGTGACCTGCTGGGCCGCTGCTACAGGGTATTTGATCGGGTGGCACACCAACGTGTGGATCTTTCCTGATCCGGCGGAGCCCGACCAGACGGTCAAGCACTACCTGCGCAGCGGAGACGGCACCTGCGATCCGCTGGCACCGCAATGACCAGCAGGTACGAGTGGAGAGTCATCATGCATTCCGTGTTTCGCATTTCCGCAGTAGCCGCGTTGTCCGTCCTGATGATAGCGAGGTCTCCGATGGCGCAGACCTCCGCGTGCCTCACCGATCCGGACACCGCAGCTCTCCACGCCGAGTCCGTCACGCAGACGGTGACCGTCGTCGACCCAACACGCCTCGCCGGCCAGGGACTGCCCTATCGTCCAGTCGAGGGCGTGTCACTCGTCACGAACGGTCGTATCTGCCGCCGGGTTGTGGACGCGTACAACGCCTTGTTCCCCGAGGGGGAGGAGAATCGGTTCATTTCGAGGGCGTACGTCCTGAAGGTCGGAAAGAGCGCGTACGCGATGGTGCCCGAGGGTCGTGTGGATGTCTACATGTACTTCGACAGCAAGAAGTACAAGTTCCTCGCGGGCATGGTGGCGCCTGAGTAGTCGGGAACTGCCGAGGACCTTTGTGCGACGCCACCGGATCTGTTGGCACTTGGCCGCGATTCTCTGGGAACAGAGACCGCTCATTGAGGCTGCGTCCCTGCGGCTACTGGGCCTGGTGTTGCTCGCAACGTTCGCCACCACGGCGCTGCATGCCCAATCGTATACCTGCCTGCCAGACACGGCGCCCCAGGCCATCGGACTACGCATCTACGTGGTGGACCTCGTGACCACCACCGACCCGCGATTGGTTGCCAAGCGCGAGCGCTACGGCCTGCTGCCGGCAGACAGTGCCGAGGTGACGGTCGTGACGAAGACGAACGTGTGCAGGAGCGCCGGTGCGGCCTTCCACAACGAGGTGAGCGATCCCGGTACCCCCGCGGTGGACAGGATGCTCGTGGTGCTCGAGGTGGGCAACAAACGGTATGTCGTCTGGGATCCGGCCCAGTACGTGGGCGAGTGGACGACGCACGTGATCTTCGATCGTCGCTGGAACACCCTCGGCTCGTTTGTGGGGTAGGGCGTATGGTGTCGGCGAGTTGTCCATAATCGTGAACGTGACCGCCGCCAAGTGCGTCCCCCCACGGATTCGCTGCTTCGCAACTCACCGTTTGAAGAGCTTCGGGCCGATGCTCGCTAGTGGGGGTGCCTCGCGCGCCGAGCGATATTCCCGCAACGGGGAGTCTCGGCTGGGTATGGGGCAGCGCGGCGGAGGCCGACGCGAGGGCGCGATTGCGCCGCGTCAGCACGCACCCGAGACCGGCGGGGCAGCGAACAAGGCGCGGCTCACGCCGCGCCTTTGAGTTGCCCCGCCAGGGCTCGAACCTGGACTCTTCTGATCCAGAGTCAGACGTGTTGCCAGTTACACCACGGGGCAATGCTACCTGCGATGGAGCTGAGGGGGCTCGAACCCCTGACCTCCTGGGTGCGATCCAGGCGCTCTCCCAACTGAGCTACAGCCCCAGACGTTTCGGCGGATCGTGGCTGTTCGCGCCGGCCGGCCCGCCCAAGACACAGCACCCTGCCTGGGCAGGCAGCCCATGCAGGGTGAGGTAAACTAGGCCCGGCCCGACGGGATGTAAAGCCTTGTAGCGCTGGCTATTCGACGTCACGGAACGGGATCTCGATGGCCATCCCGTCCCGGGCAACGGCCGTTTCCGGAAACACCCGGCGCGCCTCCTCCAGCAGCACCTCCGGCGCGGCGGAGTACCGCGCCGACAGGTGGGTGAGCACCAGGCGCTCGACCCGGGACGCGAGCGCCACCTGGCCTGCCTCCAGCGCGGTCGAGTGATCCGTCTCCCGGGCTCGCTCTTTCTCCTCCTCACTGAAGGTGGCCTCGTGAATCAGGAGGTCGGCCCCTTCCGCGGCCGCGACCACGTCTTCGCAGGGCCGCGTGTCTCCACTATAGACCACCACCCGGCCCGGCCGAGCGGCACCGACCAGGTCCGCCGGGCTAGCCGATCGACGGATCGGCGGATCGCCGGGTTCCTCCCACTCCACTCGCTCGCCGCGATGGAGCCTGCCCCACAGGGGACCCTCGGGTACCCCTAGCTCACGCGCCATCTCGGGATTGAACCGGCCCAGGCGCTCGTGCTCCCGGAGCGCGAATCCCACGGCGTGACGCCCGTGGTCGACTCCGATCACCTCGAGATCGTAATCATCGCGGCCGAGCACCTCACCCGGCTCGACTTCGCGAACCTCGATGTCGAACGATGTCCGCTCGACGCCCAGTTGCAGGGCTCTCCCCAGGTGCCGCCGCGCACCCTTGGGTCCATACACGCGCAGGGGTTCCTCTCGGCCCTGGAGGCCCAGCGTGCGCACCAGTCCCGTCACGCCGAGGAAGTGATCGGCGTGGAAATGCGAGATGAAGATCTCGGAGAACGTGAAGCCCACGCCGTAGCGCATCATCTGACGCTGCGTGCCCTCGCCGCACTCCAACAGCAGCGTTTCGCCCCCACGAGTGAGAGCGATGGACGAGACGCCACGCTCCACGGTGGGGCGTGCCGCGGAGGTACCGAGAAATGTGACCGTCAGCATGGGGGAGAAGTAAACGCGGAAAAGGGAAAGCGGCAAAGGGGAAAGGGGAACAGGAGCCGGGATGCCCGTTCCGTTTCCCTTTTCCCTCTTCCCTTTCCCCTTCTAAAACACACTCACATTCACATACCTGCCGGGACGCTCGCGGACGTCGTCGAGCAGCATCCTGAGCGAGACCAACACCTCGTGCATGTCCGTGTGAATCGTGGAGTCACCCAGCATTTTGCCCACCGTCCCGTCGGGAGACCGCATCAGCTCGAGCATCATGGCCAGATTCTGTGTCACCGCTGCGAGCCCGTCGGTCATCTCCCGCACGCCTTCAGTGATCTCATCGAGCTGTGACAACGACTCATTGATCGACGGATTGGAAAGCGTCGAGTCCAGTGCCTGCGCCGCTCCCTTGAGGGAGCTGAGCGTCGACCCCGCATCCTGAACCAGCGGTCCCGATCCGAGGCGCGCCACGATCGACATGGCACGCTCCGTCGCCTCGAGCGTCGCTCGCACCTGGCTCAGCGTTTGTTCGGAGAGCAGTTCCTGTCCCCGTGCAAGCAGGACGGCAGCCTGGTCGGTGAGTTTCACGGCCGAAGACGCCAACTCCCCCTCCCTACCACCCACGATGTTTGCGTCCCGCTCCAGGAAGGTCTCCGCCTCGCCGTGCGCGTACGCAACATACTTCGCCCCGAGGAAATCGAGCGACCGGATTTCGGCAGTGGCATCAGTCCGAGGGCGGACCCGCCTGTCAACCTCGAGCTCGACGATGACGCGGCCCAAATTCTCAAGTTGCATATGGGCCACCCGGCCGACACTCACACCTGAGATCTGCACGGGGTCGCCGACAGTGAGTCCGCTCACAGTGGCGAACTCGACTGGCACGGTGACCCGTCCACCCTTGCGCAAGGTCTGCCCGGTGAGCCACATCATGCCGACCACCAGGATGGCGAGGGCAACGATGACGACTGCTCCGACCTTGATCTCTTGCTTGTAGTAGAGGTCCATGGCGTTCTCGATCTAGGTGGTCGTGGGCGTACCGAAATCGCGCTCTAAGAAGCTCCGGACGGCTGAATCCCGACTTTCCCGCATCTCGTGGGGCGTCCCCACCATACGGATCCGTCCTCCGGCCAACAGGGCCACCCGATCCCCCACACGAAACGACCCGCGCACGTCGTGCGAAACGACAATGCTCGTCACCCCCAACTCGCCCTGCAACTTCTCGATCAACGCGTCGATGATGTCTGCGTTCACGGGGTCCAGCCCCGAGGTGGGTTCGTCGTACAACAGATATGTGGGCTCCCCGGCAATCGCTCTGGCGATGCCCACCCGTTTCTTCATACCCCCTGAGAGGTCTGCGGGGAACTTCTCGGCGACATCCGGCGGCAGATTGACCAAATTCAGGCACTCGCCCACGCGGGCACGGCAGTACGGTTCGTCCCCCGCATGGTCTTCGTTCGTGATCCCGAGTTTGATGTTCTCGAACACCGACTCCGAGTCGAACAGCGCCCCAAACTGGAACACATAGCCAATACGCTTCCGAAGCTTCGCCAGTTCTTTTCGACCCAGCAGCGGCACCGCTTGCTGGTCCACGAACACTTCACCAAAATCGGGGTGAATCAAGCCGTTGATGTGCTTGAGCAGCACACTCTTGCCCGTTCCCGACGGACCGAGCAACGACATCGTCTCACCCCGCGCCACGGTGAGGTCCACTCCCTCCAGCACGACGTGCTCGCCGAACCGCTTGTAGACGCCCCGCATCTCGATCATCGCGCGTCCACCCCGTGTCCGTATCTTCTCCTGCCATGGGTACCCGACTGCCCGGCAACGCACTCGCTTTCAAGCGCCGACTGCTCAAGTGGTTTCGTTCTCTGGGACGCGATCTGCCCTGGCGCCACACGCGTGACCCATACCGCATCCTGGTGTCCGAGGTCATGCTGCAGCAGACCCAGGTGGCTCGCGTGGAGGACTTCTACCGCCAGTTCCTTGCGCGTTTTCCGACGATTCGCGCCCTTGCCGACGCCAGCCCTTCGGCGGTTCGCGACGCGTGGGACGGGCTGGGCTACTACCGGCGCGCGGACAACCTGAGCCGCCTCGCCCGTATCGTCGTCGAGCGATACGACGGCACGATCCCCGACGACCTCGATAGCCTGGAGGCACTTCCCGGGATCGGACGGTACACCGCGGGAGCCGTGGCGAGCTTCGCATACGAGAAGCGGGTGCCCGCGATCGATACGAACGTAGCCCGCGTGCTGAGCCGCGTGTTTCCGCGCGCGGCGGGCCGGCACCTCTCGCGATCCGCCGCGCAACGGCGGTGGGATCTGGCCCGGCGCCTGTTGCCTCGCCGGCGTCGGAGTGCCTGGGAATTCAACCAGGCGCTCATGGATCTGGGTGCCTTGTACTGCACCGCGCGCCGACCCAAGTGCCTCGAATGTCCCGTGCGCCCTAACTGCCGCACCGGAGCCGCAAGGCGCTCGACGACCGAACCTCGGTCCGCGTGACCACCCGACCGACCGTCTCCTTGGTTGCAGCCTCATAACAGCAGGACCTGCGATAGGAATGCATCGAGCGCGAGGATCAGCACGGAGGCGGTGACCACGGCTGTCGTCGTGGCGCGGCCCACCCCTTCCGCACCCTTCTGCGCGCTGAACCCCATGTAGCACGGCATGATGGTCACCGCCAGCCCGAAAAACAGCGACTTGATGAGCGAATACCACAAGTCGTAGGGCTGGAAGAAATAGCGCGCTCCGAACACAAAGTCGGCATTCGTGATGGCGAGACTCTGCCGTGCCGCCGCCCACCCAAAGAAGATGCCGGTGAGGTCGGCAAAGAGGACCAGAATCGGCAACATCAGTGTCCCGGCCACGACCCGCGGAATCACCAGGTGCGAGATCGGCGAGCGTCCCAGGCTCTCGAGCGCATCGATCTGTTCGGTGACCCGCATCGTGCCCAACTCGGCAGCGTACCGCGCGCCGATCCTCCCGGCGAGCACCATCGCCGTGAGAACCGGGCCCAGCTCCAGAATAAGCGACTGTACGATCACACCGGCGGCGAAGTAGACCGGGATGCTGCCCGTGAACTGGTAGCCGGCCTGGAGAGCCGTCACCCCGCCGGCAAAGGCCGCCGTCAGCATCACAATGAACAGCGAGCCCACGCCGACATGAGCGGCCTGGTCGATCGTGCGGGGAACCCAGATGCGCCACTCCGGGAGACCCCGAACCATCTCGACCACCAGATTCGAGAAGCGGCCCATATGGGTCGCGGCGAGCAGGGTCCAGCGGCCGATTTGGCGGCGTGGATCGTAGACCGCCCTCTCCACTGGGACGCTGTAGGCTCGGGAGAGACGCCAGGGCTCGTCTGCCATTCAGATCCTATGCGCGGGGACTGTCAGTTCACCCATCAAAACACGTACCAGGCGAGCAGCGCGACGACAGCCAGCCCCCCCGATATCGTGGAGACCACTGCGAGCCGCTTCCGGTACGCTTCCAGTGCAGGGGGAATGTCGCCCTTCGACCCCGCCGCCGCGAGGGCACCCACGCGCGAGGCGAGCGGCAGTGAGACGAACAGCACCATGAACGCCGCGAAGATGCCGGCGAGGATCATCACCCACAGCTTGGGTTCGCGCATCAGATCACCGAGTCCGTCCGTGTCGAGCGCCATCGTGAGCAGAACGCCGGACCCGAGGACGACGAGGGCACCAAGGCCGATCACCACGGCGTGCAGCCGCGCCAAGACCCTCAGAAGCCGCATCTGAATCGCGGGCGGTTCGCTGCGGGCCGCAGCGTCGAACATCAAGCCGGACAACCCACCGCCAATCCAGAGCGCCGTCCCCAGCACGTGGGCGAACAACACGAAGGACATCTACGAGGTCTCCCCTTTCACCAGTTCGGGGCGCAATGGCTGACGGCCGGCGAACCCCCCGTTGAGCTCGTGCCAGTGGGACACCGTCGGCTCGCCGAGCTTCCAACACAGGAACACTTCTCGGTCGTCCATGCGGCTGTAGAAGTCCACCAAGCCACCGTCGAAGCCTTTGAAGATGCAGCCCACCGCGGCGAGCTCGTCGATGCACCTGTTGATCCGTTGCGCGATGGCATCAACCTCGACGCGCAGCGACACCTGTTCATCGGTCTCGCCTTCGTCACTCGTGCTGCCGGCCGCGATCACCTCGTATCGATGGATCGCGTCCCTCCACGCCGAATACTCCTCGACGATGTCCTCAACGATCCGGCGGATGTACGGGAGCGTGGAATTCGCCTCTTCGACCGTGAAATGCTTCACCGCGGTCTCGGCCATCGATCAACGCTCCATGTGATGAATCCCCTGAATGCCAAGCCGCACCCTCACTGGATGCGCCTCACTCGAATCGGCAGAATGGCCGACAGCCGGCGTAGAGGGGTCACGCCGCACCATGCCACCGCCGAAAAGTACAAACTGCTCGCCGCTTCTGGCCACGGACAGACCCGAGGGGCGCGCGGGGCTCGCCGTCAGGACCCAGGAGCCGCGCCCGATACCTCGCCCGTGAGCCGGGTCGAATATGGCGAATGCTCCAACGCTGCGGCAGCGGCCCGATACCCGTCTTCCACGTACGTGATCGCTCGGCGCACGGCAAAGGTGGCGGCCTGCTCGATCCTTGGCTCGATCACGATGAGCGGTATCGGTCCGTCGGCCCAGGTCGCAATATCACGATCGGTCTGAGCCGCCATCATGGTGCGCATTGCCCGATTGTGCGCCTGGAGAAGCGGCGGGCCCGAGTCGCCCCCCTCCGACGGCACCGCCGCGAACGACGGACCCACACGGACCGCGACCATCACGCCCGGATCAAACGAAGCCGCGACCTCGAGCGGCAGGACGGCCCGCAGACCACCGTCGGCAAGCCGTCGGCCCCGCAGCGTCAGGGGCGGATAGAACACGGGAAGCGCACACGACGCCGTGAGTGCGTCGATGAGGGGAACCTCCACATCGCCCCCGTCGCCGAACAGCACGAGATCTCCGGTATCCACATCGACCGCAGTCACCGTCAGCGGGACGGTCAGCTCCGTGAATCGGCGGGCCGTCACGAGCTGCCCGATGCCACGACGCAGTACGCCGAGCCGAAGCAGACTGTCTGCGTAGGGACCGAACACGAGGGACGGCGACATTCTCGCCACATCGCGGCGGGAGAGCAGCAGCATGCGCTTGAGCACCTCCTCGTACGGCATGCCGCTCGCGAAGCACGCGGCGACCACGGCTCCCATCGACGTCGCGACATATCGGTCGGGTTTCACCCCACGCTCGTCGAGCGCCTTCATCGCCCCGACGTGCGCAGCGGCCTTCGCTCCGCCGCCACTCAACACCACGGCTACTCCAGTCCTACTCATGGCCGTCCCTCGAGATGCCGGCGACGCGACGCCCGCCGCGCCTCGGCCTCGGCGTAGCGCCGCCGCTCCTCGCTGGACTCGGGTACGACGGACGCCACCCGACGAGGACGACCCTCCTTGTCGATCGCCACGAAGGTCACATAGCACGTGTTGGTGTGCCGCTGCTTCCCGGTAGGCACGTCTTCGGCGTGAATGTGCACGCCCACCTCCATGGACGTTCGTCCCACGTAGTTGACGCTTGCTTTCGCAACCACCAACTCGCCGACGTGGATCGGCTCCTTGAAGTCCACCTGGTCGACCGACACCGTGACGCATGGCCCACCGGCATGCCTGATGGCGGCGACCGCTGCCACCCGATCGACAAGCGACAGAATCACGCCGCCGAACACGTTGCCGAGCACGTTGGCCATATGCGGCATCATGAGCTCGGTCATGGTCGTGTGGGATGCCGAAACGGGGCGGGGCGTCAGGTCGGGTTCGGTCATGGTCGCTGGCTCACGATGTCGGAGTCACACTGCCCGCTGCGCCGTGCACGCCTCAGTAATCCACCGGTCGCAAATAGCTCTCCCCGATCGCCGTGCTGCTCACCATGGCGACCGTCGAGAGACGGCGCTTCCAATGCGTCGAGTGGAGGCGGAGGCTTACGGTATCGACCTCCTCTTTCGCGAAACCACTGGCCACGATCTGCTCGGGTCGCAGTCCCCTGAGCAACCAATGGAGGATGCGGTCGGCCTTCGCGTATGTGATCCCGAGATCGACCTCGTCGGTTTGTCCCTGCACGAGGTCGGCTGAGGCGGGCTTTGACATGATCGGCCCGGGAATGCCCAGATACCGAGCGAGATCGCGCACCTGCGTCTTGAAGAGATCCCCGAGTGGGTTGACCGGCGGGGCATCGTCACCGTGCCACGTGAAGTACCCGAGCAGGCGCTCGGTTTTGTTCCCTGTGCCGATTGGGAGGGCGCCACGCTTCGCCGAGAGATCGAACAGCGTGATCATCCGCATCCGCGCCATGACGTTACCCCGTCGCGTCGGGTCGGCGTCGGGATCCACAGCGTCGATGTAGGCATCGACAGCACCGGTGATATCGACGGTCACGAGCTCGATCTTCAGATCGCGGGCAACCAGCGCGGCATGCTCGAGGCTCTCGGGACTCGACGTGCGGTACGGCATGCGCACACCGATCACATTGTCAGCGCCGAGGGCCCGGGCGGCCAGTGCCGCCGCGACGGAACTGTCGATGCCGCCCGAAAGCCCAACGATCCCTCTGCCGAAGCCACGCCGCCGCACGACCTCGTCGCGGAGGAAAGCCTCGAGCCACCGAGCGGTCAGGGCCGGATCGATCGTCATCGGATCGTCGCCCTCCGGCGGATGCATGACAGGGTGTGCTGTGGCGCTGGGGCGCTCCACCGGAACCGCCCCGGACTGCATCTCGACTTTCTCGGGGGGGGGCGTCTCCGGCTCGCCGGGGCGGCCACTGGATTCGAGCAGGTTGAGGAACTGGGTCTCGAGATCGGCGAGCAGAGGATGCTCGAACCGCGCGCGTGTGATCTCGTCGTGCTCGATGGTCGCCGTCAGCAGTGCTTCCTCGAACACCGGGCCGCGGGTGACGATCTCGCCGTGAGGATCTACCACCAGCGAGCTGCCCTGCAGGCCCTTCCCGCCCTCGAAGCCGGCCAATTGCGAGATCACCACGTAGATCCCGTGCTCGGACGCGATCTGTCTGGCGAGGATCTCCCACCGCCGCACGCTGGCTGGTCGACGTTCCTGATCGTCGCCGGCTTCTCGATCCGGCGCGACGCCCCGAGCGGGTGACGCGCTGGGGACGACGAAGAGCTGGGCCCCGTCGAGGGCGGCCAGCGTAGGGAGAATCGTGTGCCATGCATCCTCGCACACACCCATGGCAACCCGCCCCCACCCCGTGTCGAACGCCCGGATCGTGTGGCCGTGCTCGACGAACCGTTCCTCGTCAAACAGACCGTACGTCGGCAGGAACACCTTCCTGTGGATGTGCCGAATCCCGGCCTCGGGACCGCCCAACGTTGCATACAGGGCCGAGTTGTAGTGTCGGTTTCGGAATTTTTCGTAAAAGCCGAGCACGATGTCGACCGGCGGAGCCGCGGCCAAGGCATGTTGTGCCGCGAGATCTCGATAGAGCGCCCCCGCCGGCACGGCCAGTTCGCGTACGCCGCCCTCGAGGAAGTACCCGGTGAGCGCGGTTTCAGGAAAGACGATGAGGTGCGGCGGAGACGGGAGGCCGGCGGCCTGGGCAAAGACACCACCGACTCGCCGCACGTTTCCGGCGTAGTCGCCCTTTGCGGGCCGGATCTGCGCCACCAGCAACGGCAGGGATGCCATGGTGAGGAAGATAGCCGCCCGTTGGGGCCCGTGAAGAGCGAGCGCTGAGCGCTATCGCATTCCGTCGGTGGGGGCGAACGGCTCGAACAGCGGACGGCCGTACTGGCGCCGGCCAAACTCGGCAATCGCTCGTTGCGCGGCCCCGCCCCTCAGATACGCCGACAGGCTCTGCGCGCCCTCGTAGTTCACCCACGGAAACCGTGCGGGATTGACGAGCAGGATGTGATACGGATTCGCGAGCACGGAGTCGCCCTCCACCAGGACCTCGAGATCCAGACGATACTTGTGGCTCACGAACGTACCGATGTCCGTCAGGGCATATGCCTGCAGCTGGTCGGCGATCTGCAGCGTGGCGCTCATCCCCTGACCGGACTCGAGGTACCATTCGCCGCCGGGAACAATCCCGGCTGCTTCCCACAGCCGCTTCTCCCTGCTGTGGGTACCAGACCGATCCGCGCGCGTGACGAACCGCGACCGCGAAGCATGAATTGCCCTCACCGCATCCGCTGCCGACCGACCGCGAACGCCCGCCTCGTCCCGCTCCGGCCCGACGACGACGAACTCGTTCCTCATCAACGGAGCCCGCGCCGCGCCGAATCCGTCCTGCATGAACGCGACCTCGGCGTCGACGTCATGCGTGATCAACATATCCGCGTCCCCACGCCGGCCGATTTCCAACGCCTGTCCGCTGCCCACGGCGATCACCTTCACGCGGTAGCCAAGGGTTGTCTCGAACGGCTGGAGCAGGAGTTCGAGCACGCCCGCATCCCGCACGGATGTCGTCGTTGCGAGCACGATTTCCGCGTCGTCGGGGACAGACAGCACCGGCGGCTGCTCGGCACACCCGGCCGCGAGCAGCGTCACGCCAAGGAGGGAAGGAAGTACCGAAGGCCTCACGTCTCTTGGAACAGCTCTCCCTGCTCCCGCAAATCCTCGGGCGGGACGGGCACCTGTCCTACGAGTTGCTGCAGCGCTCGCACGCTGTGCGGTGCATGGCCGTCGTAGGTATTGCTGGCGTAGCCGTAGACCGTCTGCACCCGCTCGGCGAGTGTGCTGATCACCTCCGACCACCACGCGAAATCGTCGGCGCGGTGGAGCAGCGGTCGGGAGAAATCGGTCAGGTTACGGCTGGTGCCCATCCACCGCACGTAGGAGAAGTCGGCAGTCGGCTCGATGGCCAACTCGGCCATGAACTCTCGCCGGATCCATCGACCGTCGACCAGGACGGTCGCGACGTTCCGGGACTTGAGCAGCTCGAACGTGGCGGCAGACATCCATCCCGGGTGCCGGAACTCGATGGCCCACCGGTACTCGGTTGGAAGGGCACCGACGAAGTCGCGGAGGACCGCACGATTGCCTTCGGTGGCGCGGAATCCGGGGCTCAACTGGACCAGGAGCGGTCCGAGGAGGTCATCGAGCTGCGCCACCCGGTCGAGAAAGCGACGCAGCAGCGGCGTCGTGTCCTTCAATCGGCGCTCGTGCGTGATCGCCTGTGGGACTTTGAGCGCGAAAACGAAGCCTGGCGGCACTCGTGTGCGCCATCCCCGCACCGCTGGATCACTGGGAATCCCGTAGGCGGTGGAGTCCACCTCCACCGTCCCAAACGCACGGGCGTACACATCGAGCATGCCGGAAGGCTTGGTCCCATGAGGATAGAACGACGGCATCCACGATTCGTAGTTCCAGCCCTGCGTACCCAGCAAGATCTCGGCGTTCCCCAGCACTTACGCCCCGGCTCGACGGTCCCAGTACATGCGCATTTCCGAGATCCGTCCGTCCTCGGTCTCGCAAAAGAGGGCACCGCGCACATCCACGGGCTCGCCGGTTCGCCGACGCCGGAACGTGCACCGAAACTCCGTCGCGAACCACGGCCCCGCCACGTACGTCTCCCCGGACCTGAACGACACTTCAGACTGTTCCAACGGGATGTCGCCCCAGTAGTCACCGATCGCCACTCGCCCGACGACTGGCGACCCGAACGGATCCGGGACGAAGGTCGCCTGCTCGGTGAACAGCTCGGCGATGCGTTCGGAGCTCCCCTGCTCCCAACCCTTACCGAACTCGTCGATCAGCGACGCAAAGGCCTCTCGGCGTTGCTTCCAGTCTGCCGGCGCTCCGGTCACGCTGTTCGTCCACCCTCCGTTGCGGTGTCTCTGCCGAGAAGGTTACGAGAGATTGAATCGAGCCGCCAGGGAGCCCAGTCCGCCGGGCGGATCGCTGCCGCTCACCCACCCGGCTCCTTAGACTTCCACCATGTCCGCAACGCCGATCGTGATCGACACCGACCCCGGGATCGATGACGTCGTGGCGCTGGCGCTCGCCCTCCGCTCGCCAGAGTTGAGCGTCATCGCCCTCACCACGAGCTACGGCAATGCGCCGCTCGAGGCAACGACCCGGAACGCGCATCATTTGTTGGGTCTCCTCGGGCGATCCGACGTGCCGATCCACCCGGGGGCCGATCGGCCGCTCGAGCGGGACCTGGTCACCGCGCCCGAAACCCACGGGGTGTCCGGTGTGGGGTACGCACCCGTGCCGCCTGCACCCCCGGTCGACCCCCAGCCGCAGATTCTCCTCGATGTTCTCGCTGACGTCGATCGACCGGTCACCCTCGTCACCCTTGGACCGCTCACAAACCTCGCACAGGCCGTGGCCCGGGACCGCAGCCTGGTCCGCCGACGTGTTGTTCGACACATCGGCATGTTCGGCAACATCCGTGAACGCGGAAATACCAACCGGTGGGCCGACTTCAACGCGTGGTGCGACCCCGAAGCGGCGGACATAGTGCTGCGCGCAGGACTCGACACCGTGATGGTGGGTCTGGACGTCACCCGTCGCCTGACCTTCGCCCGAACGGCCGTCGAGCAATATGGCGAATCGACGGACGACCTCACCCGGTGGCTCGCCCACGCACTGCAGTTCTACGTCGAATTCCATCGGAACCAGGAGCGCCTCGACGGGTGCGTCGTGAACGACGTGTTGCCGGTGGCCGAGCTGATCGAGCCCGGTGTGCTCACCCTGGCGCAACTCTCGCTCATTGTTGACCTTGAGGAGAGCGAGCACCGCGGTCACACCCGGGAGGCAGTCGGGGGGACGCCGACAGCCGTGGCACTTGCCGTGAAGACCGACCGCGTGCACGACCTCCTCACCCGAGTCTTTGGGCGAGCACCACAAGAGAGGGAGATCAGACGACGATGACCGAGGCGCAGGTACGGGTTGCGATCGTGGGGACCGGCGACGTCGGTCGGGGATGGGCGGCACTCTGCGTCGCGCAAGGATGGCCCGTTGCGCTATTCGATACCAACGGGAAGGCGTTGCACAGTGCGGCGGCGGATATCGAGACTCGCGCCCGACATCTGGTGGAACTGGAGCGGGCAGATCCCGACGACGTGGCCATTGGGCTCGAACGCATGGTCGTGGGCCGGAGCATCCTCGAGACGTGCCGCGACGCACAGTGGGTGATCGAATGTGCACCCGAGGACCTCCTGACGAAACAGCGGCTGTTCGAATCGATCGAGTCTGTGGCGGGTGAGGCTCGGCTGGTAACCAGTTCGTCCAGCGCACTCAAGACGGCCGACATCGTGGCACGCTGCATCCGGCAGGACCGATGCCTCATCGCTCATCCTCTCAACCCGCCGGAACTCATCCCCCTGGTCGAAATCGTTCCCGGACCGACGACCGACCTGGCCCTGGTCGAGCTCCTCAAGGGTTGGCTCCGCGGGCTGGATCGCATCCCCGTCCTGGTCAAGAAGTCCGTGGCCGGGAGCGTGGTCAATCGCATCGCCGCCGCCGTCTGGCGCGAGGCGATCGACCTGGTGCTCGAGGGGGTGGTCGACGTCCAAGATCTCGACCGAGCAGTGTCACTCGGACCGGCACTTGGCTGGGCTGCCGGCGGCCCGCACCTGAGCTACCACCTCGCGTCGGGAGACAAGGGTGTGTCCGGCTTTCTTCAGCATCTCCTCAAGACCTTCGAGATGATTTGGGAGGATCTGGCAACCTGGACGCAGCTCGAGCCCGAGCAGCAGCGCAAGCTGATTCACCTGATTGAGAAAGCGTACGATGAACAGGTCGACGCATTGCGGCCGGCGCGGGACCGACGCTTGGGGGGCATTCTCCGCGGTATGGAGCGGGTGAGAGAAAAGGAGAGCTAGCAGGGACGGGCCGACGTCCGCCCGGGTGGGCAGACGCTCGGGGCCGCCCGGGTCATGCCACGAGCAGACCAGTCGCGTACATCACGAGCATTCCGACCAACACCGCCCCGGCATTGAGCGGGGTCCACGCACCACCTACAGCCTCACTGCCGAGCACCCGATACAATGCCATTACCACCTGCGCCATCGCGCCCGCTCCGACCGCGAGGAAGAAGGTTGCGTACAGAGGGGAATAGGCCAGTCCGCCGACCCAGGCTCCTAGAATAGTCGGTCCGCCGGCTAACAGACCCAGGCCCGCCAGTGTCATGATGCGCGGCTCGTCGCGCGCGATCGGCGCGACGATCCCGAGGCCCTCCGTGGTGTTGTGGAGCATAAAGCCGACGATGAGGAACGCGCCCAAGGCGGCCTCTCCCAGCGAATACGCGGCCCCGATCGCAAGACCCTCACCGAGGTTATGCAACCCGATACCCAAGGCCACGAGCAGGGCCACCATGCGACGCCCTTCGACACCTCCTCGCTTGAGCGACCCACCCGATGCCATCTGCAGCACCAGCACCGCGCCCAGAGCGCCGACCGCGACCACCAGGGTCCCCTGGAACGCCCCGGCCACCTGTGCTGCTGTCTCGAGTGCCTCATGCAGCGCATCCACACCGAGGAAGACCAGCAACCCGATGGTGAGAGCGAGAGCGAAGTCCACCCAGCGCCGATCCAGCCGACGAAGCATCGGATACCATAGCAGTCCGATCGCAACGGGAATCACGCCCACGTAGAGCCCGATCAGTGCGAACACCGCAAAGAAGCGGAGATCCGCCGAGGGAGTCTCGGTGGCAACCGGAATCTCGTGCGCGAACGTGAGACCGGTCGAGGTGAGCACCATGATCTCGTGGCGCTCATTGGGCACCCACGGGTAGGGGATCTCGATGGTGGCTCTGCCCAGCCGGGGGATCCTGCTGCCAGGCTCGATGCTGAATGCCCAGAAGGCCTCGTCCACCAGAACCTGCACCACGGTGACCGGATCCGGCCCGCCATTGACGATCCCCACCGTGATGACATCGGGCTTCAGCGTGACGCGCTCGAAGGTGAGCTCCTCGACCGGCGGCACACCACGCCGCATGAACTGGACGAGTCCCGACTGCCCAAACACGACCGCCATGGCCGCCAGCAGGACCACCGGCAGCAGTGCCCACGGCCAAATCGCACGGCCTCGCTGCGTCATGCCACCGGCTCCACGACGTCGAACAGACCCATCCAGCCCAGCTCAGCGAACTCGGATTGATGGGCGTGAAACATGAACCGGCCCGTGTGCTGGAATGTGAACTCCAGGATGTGGCGCTCCCCCTGGCACAGCATCACCGTGTCCGTGAACTCGTGAGGGACGAGCGAGGTCCCCGTTCTGTACACGTGGAAGAAATTCCCGTGCAAGTGCATGGAGTTCACCGGATCGAACTCGGTCAGATTGGTCATGTATACGCGTTGCAGCTCGCCCTTCACGATCCGTATCGGACGGCGTTGGTAGGCGAACGCTACGGTGTTGGCCGCGTACACCTCGTTCTCCCCGTCGAAATTCGTATCGAAACCGTTGAGAACCATCACCATTTCCCGCGCAGGTGGGCGGGGAGTGGCCGGATCGACGATGAACGTCCCGTAGAGCCCTTTTGCGATGTGCTTCTTCAGCGGCACCGCATGGCAGTGATAGAGGTGTAGTCCCATCGGCTCCGCGTCGAATTCGTACACGAATTCCTCGCCAGGCATCACGTGCTCGAACACTCCGTCCATGTTGGCAGCGTGCACACCGTGAAAGTGGATGGTGTGCGCATGACTCCCGCCGTTCACGAAGCGAACGCGGATGCGGTCGCCCGCAGATGCCCGGATGGTCGGGCCGGGAACGTGGCCGTTGTAGGTCCACGCCGGGTAGAACACCCCCGGCGCGACCTCGATCTCCTTGTCGATGGCCACGAGGTCGTACTCGCGAAGCGTCTGGCCCGACGGCAGCCGGCCGACTCGGCCCCGATCGAAGTGCTCCAGGAAGACCATGGGATCGAACCCGCCCACTGGCACTTCGCCGACCGTGCCGGCCAGGTGGGGATCGTGCGTATGGCTCGGCGTCCCGTCCGTTGCCGACACGGTCGCGCCGAATGCCGCGAGCCCAGCAGCCCCAGTGAGGCCTCTCGTCAAGAGCTCGCGTCTGCTCAACACCGATCGATGCTCCATCAACCCACCTCGTCTCCTCTAATCACGCAGCCCAGCGACTGCGCCAGTTCGTATCCGACAACCTCTTCGTCCTGGGGCGGAGCGGCGAACCGGATCGTAATCGGCCCGCGGAACGGCTGCCGGCTCACGACTTCGAAGACCACGCCCAACCGCAGACCCAGCGAACGGAGATACCGGAGGAGCTCGGAGTCCTTGTCGCTCACGAGCCGAAGCTCGGCGGTTTCACCGACCGGCACCTCCGACAGGGAGGTGACTTCCGGCACGGCCACCGTTCCGTCTTTGGTCGGGATCGGGGCGCCGTGCGGGTCGAACTCCGGGTTGCCAAGCGCCATAGCCATCCGCTCGATCAGTTCGTCGGACACCGCGTGCTCCAACCGCTCGGCTTCCTCGTGAACCGAATCCCAGTCGTATCCCAGCTTGGCCGTGAGGTACTTCTCCAGAATCCGATGCCGCCGGAGAACTCGCATGGCGGTGCGCCGTCCCACCTGCGTGAGCTGCACACCACGGTAGGGCACGTGCGCCAGCAGACCGGAATCCGAAAGCCGTTTGACCATCCCGCTCACAGACGGGGGCGCGACCGCGAGGGCGTCGGCGATCGCACTGGTCTGTGCCGCACCGTCACGGGTCTCCAGTTCATAGATCGTCTTGAGGTAGTCCTCGGTTGACCGGCTGAGACCCCGTTGCCTAGACAATGCACTCATGTGGCGCTCGCGCCTCCGTCTGAAGTGGCCCCGGCAAACAATATTATTAGTTAAGGCTAAACATGGAAGGCCCCACGGGCGGTCCCCACCTTCCGGCAGCCGGCCCTACAGGGCTAAGTCGAAGAAATTATTGAGGATACGAAGTGTCATGCCCCACACGACGTCGCCGCCGACGAAGTACGCAGGCACACGGAGATCCCGGCCACGGACCGTGACCGTCGTCTCATTGGCGCCCCGCCGCAGGTCGCCGACTGAAACCCACACGCTGTCCGCCACTTCCGGGCTCGGATGTACGGCAGCGCGCTTCGGCAGCCCGAACACGAACGGTCGGACGGCCACTGGCGGCAACACGGGCGTCGTAGGAGCGAGATCGTCCAAGACACCGAGTAGCTCCTGCTCGGAGAGGTAGATGCCTGTTTCCTCCGCCGTTTCGCGGATGGCAGTCGCCAGGAGGTCGGGATCACCACTCTCCCTCCTACCGCCAGGCAGTCCCATTTGCCCCGACCACGGATCACCCTCGAGCGCCGCTCGCTTGATGAGCAACAAATCGAGTCCCCGGTTCTCTTCCGCTGCCAACACCAGCGCCACGGCGGCCTGAATCCTCCCATCCATATCGGCTTGGACCGGCGCTCGCTCGCCGAGTCGCCCGCCGACCTGTGTGAGTGTGAGCGGAATCACGCCGCGCGGCGGGAAAAGGAAGGATATTGAAGTGTCACAACGAGCGTCATGTGACCTGAGACCCACTTGCGGTGGTCTACATATTGCACGCCGTAATTCAGGATTCGTGACCGTGCCCACCGTCTCGTAGGGAGGTGCCTATCCGAACCGTTGGAGTCGGACTCATCGCGCTGGCCGCGTTCGCCGCAGCGAGCCTGTTGCTGCACCGGTGGCAGCTCATCGCCCTCGCGACCAGAAGGCGACCAACGTTGGTCGACTCGCTGTACGCGGCCGGTCTCTAACCCGCGTACCGACGGCCCCCGCATCGGGGGCCGTCGTCGCTTCAGTCCCCACCTCCTCACAACAAATGCCTCACGAACCACTCGAGCGTCAGATCGACGGCGCGCTCGAGCTGTGGTGTCCAGCCCCCCCAGGGATGCCGCGCGCCCATCGTGTGGCTCCCGGCCTCGACGATTTCCAGCCGTGCCACGTCCTTGCTCACATGTGCAAACAGGAGTTTCGACTCACGGACGGGCACCGCCTCATCGACGCTCCCCTGCACCAGCAGCCACGGAGCGGAGATCTGGCCAGCAGCCGTCGCAGGATCCAGGACGTGCTCGTTGCGTTCGAGATCTTCGAGGTAGTCCAAGCGGAGCGGCAGCACCTCGCCGGTCCGCGCATTGACGATGTCGAGCGACCCGCTCTCCCGCCATTTGGCCACGGTCCGCGATCCCCAGCGGGCGTACGACGATATCGCGGCCCACGTCACGATTGCCCCACAGTTCGAGTGCCTGGCGGCGTGAATGATAGCCGCTGCTCCGCCGCGACTGTGCCCGAACACTCCGAGCTTCGTCGGCCGTGCGACGGCGGCGGCGAGCGCACCCTCTGCCAGGGCATCCCACACGGTGGCGAGATCCTGCAGATCACCGGTCGGAGTTGACCGGGAAAACCGCTCCGGCTCCGAAAACGACTCGCCGTCGGGACCGACGCCGCTGCCGGAGAAGTTGAAAGTGATTGCCGTGATGCCAGATCGTGCGAGGCGCAGTGCCAGGTGCGGGAAAAACCCCCAATTCTTGAAGCCCTTGAAGCCGTGGCAGATCACGACCGCGGGGCGATCGCGCCCCCCTGCGGCTGTCCGTACTTCCCCACGCAGGGGGGCGCCGTCGGCCCCGGTCAGCGCGAACGGGATGGTCGTTACCGTCGCCACGATCGCTGCTTTGACCTCCCGATTCGGCCCGTTACATTCCGCCTCGTGCGCAGGATAACTCTCGCCGCCAGATCGGCCACATGATGACACGGCCGTCCAATCCCGCCCTCTATGTTCTCACGGTGGCGCTCAAAGAACATCACGACGATCTGCTCGCCCAGTGGCTGGAGTGGATCACCGAACGCGTCGCCCAGGCACCCCACGTGAGTCGCCCCACGCTCCAACGACATCTGGCGCTGTTGATCGACCTGATCATCGAGCTTTCGGGACCCCTCCGGAGACAAGCTACCGAGCTCTGGTTCGCGGCGTGTGAGGCGTACGGCCAGACCGCGGCGGCTCGCGGTCTGGCGGCGGGAGAGGTGGTAGAGGAACTCCAGCAGCTCCGCGAGCTCCTCATCCGGATGCTGTCGGAAGCCGTGGCGCTGATGTCCCCCCGTCAGTCGATGACCGCGGTGCTGCGTTTGAACCGCACGATTGACCGGGGCATCACCCACGCCGTGGTGGGCTACACCGACGCCCTCGTCGAAACGCTGCTCAATCGTCGCGGGGTACCGATCGTGGCGACCCAACCGGGCGAAGACGAAGTGCTCCAGCGCCTGACCCATCTTGAGAGCGAATTGGACCAGCTGCGGCGCCAAAGCCGGTAGCGCGGATCGCTAACCCGAGATCTCTTCCCCGCCGTCGACGTTGATCACGTTGCCGGTGATCCAATCTGTCCCCGGCTTCGACAGCGCGACCACGGCCTTCGCCAAGTCCTCCGTGACGGTCAACCGCTTGTGGGGATTCCGTTGCACCGCTGCGAGGAAGAGTTTGTCGCTCTCCGGGATCCGCTCGGCTGCCGGCGTCCGGGTCACGCCACCGCGCAGCGCATTCGCGGTGATACCCAACGGAGCGAGTTCCATTGCCAGCTGGCGCACATGCGATTCGAGTCCGGCCTTCGCCGCCGAAACCGCCCCATAGGAAGGGATCACGCGATTGGACCCGGAGGACGTCATCGCGAAGATCCGTCCTCCCTCGTGCATCAGACCGCGTCGCACCAAGTCCTGCGTCCACCAAATCAGCGAATGGGCCATCACGTCCATGGTCATGTGCATGTGTCGCTTCGTGATGGCGTCCTCCGCGATGTACGGCTTCAGCGTGCCGAAGGCGAGGGAGTGCATCAGAACGGCCACGGTGCCGCCGGTATCTTTGATATCCTCATCCAGAGCATCCATGACCTCGACCCGCTTCTCGTCGTCGTTCGCATTGATGTTGAAGTACCAAGCGCGGTGCCCGGTTGCCTCGATCTCCTCTTTGATCGCCTCCACGTAATCGAGTCGGGCAGCACGATCTAGGTGAACACCGGCGATGTCATAGCCGCTCTTGGCGAGTTCCTTCGCCGTCGCCTCACCGAACCCGCTCGATGCCCCGAGGATGAGCGCCCAGCGTGGAACGGTGCGTTGCGCGTGTCTCACAGAAGCCCTCCGGTTCGAGCGTTACACAACCTATCGAGCGGGACCGGCGCTCGCCATTCCGGTACGCCGCCGGCTGGCCAGACCGTCGTTTGCCGAATAGAATGGTAAGCGATTTCGTCGGCCGGAACGCACCGATCCGTGCCCCCTCCCCGCGGCCGCTGACAAACACCCGCACCGTACCGGATGTGCCCATGGACTACCTACTCACCGAGGACCAGCGAATGATCCGCGACCTGTGCCGGCAGATCGCCGAGGAAAAGATCAAGCCGGTGGCTGCCAAGTACGACGAGTCGGCGGAGTTCGCCTGGGACATCGTGCAGGTCCTGGCCGAAGCAGACATCTTCGGCGTGTCGATCCCAGTGGAGTACGGCGGCATGGGCGGTGGCGTCCTCGAGACGGCACTGGTCACGGAGGCGCTCTCCTGGGGCTGCGGCGGGATCGCGCTGGCGTTCGGGGGCACCGGGCTCGGCACCTATCCCATCGTCCTCTTCGGCAATGAGGAGCAGAAGCAGCGCTACCTGCCGCCGATCGCCCGCGGTGAGACGCTCGCGGCTTTTGCCATCACCGAGGCCGACGCCGGATCCGACGCCGCCCGTATCCGCACCACCGCGATCAAGCATGGCGATCACTACGTCCTCAACGGCACCAAGCAGTGGATCACGAACGGTGGCGAGGCAGAGGTCTATACGGTCATCGCGCTCACCGACAAAGGCAAGGGTGCGCGTGGCGCCAGCGCCTTTATCGTCGAGAAGAACACGCCCGGGCTCGCCTTCGGCAAGAAGGAGAACAAGCTCGGCATCCGTTCATCCGCGACCCGGGAGGTGATCTTCGAGGACGCGCGGATCCCGGAGGCGAACCTCCTCGCCCGCGAGGGGATGGGCTTCATCGTGGCATTGAAAACGTTCGACCACGCCCGCCCGGGGGTCGCCGCCCAAGCGGTGGGCATCGCCCAACGCGCTCTGGACGAAGCAACCCACTACGCGCGGATCCGCAAGCAATTCGGCCACCCGATCTCGTCGTTCCAGGGAATCCAGTTCATGCTGGCGGACATGGCGATCGCCGTCGAGGCATCGCGAGCGCTCGTCTACTCGGCTGCGCGGATGATCGACTCGGGCGCGAAAGACATTGCCAAGGCATCGGCCATCTGCAAAACCTTCGCCTCCGACGCCTGCATGAAGGTGACCGTCGATGCCGTCCAGATCTTCGGCGGGTACGGCTACATGAAGGAGTATCCCGTCGAGAAGCTGCTGCGCGATGCCAAGATCACGCAGATCTACGAAGGCTCGAACGAGATCCAGCGGAACGTGATCGCCGCGCAGCTCTTGAAGGAGAGCGCCAAGGGTAATTGGGCCTGACGTGAAGCTCAACCTCGCCATTGCGCTCGGTCTCGTGGCAGGCCTGCTGCTGGGCCTGGTCGCGGCCATCACTGAGAGCCAGCCCTTGGTCGCGCTCGCAGAAGGGGTCGAGCCGCTCGGGAATGCGTTCGTCGATCTCCTCAAGATGGTCGTCATCCCACTGGTGACGTCCGTCGTGTTCGTCGGTGTGTGCCGGTTGGGCAACCTGCGCAAGCTCGGACGCATGGGCGCGATTACATTGGGCTTCTTCGCCGCGACCACGGTGGTGAGCGTGCTGCTGGGCATGGGCGTGATGAAAGCGCTGTTGCCGCTGGCGAGCGAGGGAGCGGCGCAGGCCATGGAGGCTGGCGGGGCACCGCCACCGATGCTGCCGGGGCCGATCGAGTTCCTGTTCAGTCTCATTCCGAGCAATCCGTTCAGTGCGGCTGTGGATGGAGCGCTGCTCCCACTCCTCGTCTTCACCATCCTGCTCGCCGCAGCGGCTGGCTCGCTCCCGACAGGCGACAGCGATCGACTGCTCGGGCTCGCCGACGCGGTGGCCGCGGCGCTCATCAAGCTCGTCGACTGGATCCTGCTGATCGCGCCGGTCGGCGTCTTTGCCCTCGCCGCCCCCGTGACGGCTCGCGCCGGGTGGGCCATGCTGCAGACGCTGGCGATCTTCGTGATCGCGGTACTGATCGGCGAGCTGATCTTCGTCGCCGGTGTGTACGTGCCGGCCGTGCGCTTCGTGGGACGGATGTCGGTCCGTCGCTTCCTCCGCGGGTGCGTCACGCCCCAGATCATCGGCGCGAGCACCACCAGCTCGCCCGCCACGGTGCCGGCCATGCTCGAGGCCGCCGACGAGCACCTCGAGATTTCCCTGCCAGTGGCCGGGTTCGTGATCTCGTTGGGTGCCGGCCTGGGGAGAGCGGGAGCGGCGCTCTTCCAGGGCGCATGCGTGGTCTTCCTCGCCTGGCTGTACGGTGTGCCGCTCCCCATGGCCGGCATCGGCGGTGCCCTGCTCGCAACGTTCATCGTGTCATTCACCGTCCCCAGCATACCCGGTGGCAGTGTCCTCAGCCTCGCGCCGGCGCTGGGCACGATCGGCATTCCTCTGGACGGCATGGCTGTGCTCCTCGGCGTCGACCGAATCCCCGACATGGCACGCACTGCGACCAACGTCACCGGCACGCTCACCGCCGCGGTCGTGGTCGATCGGCTGGAGGACGGGTACGGTGGAAGCCCGAGCACCGACTCGAGCAGATAGCGCTCGCGTGCTCCGACACCCGCGTCCCGTCTCGTAGGCCCGCTCCATGCTCGCCCGCCTGGCTGCCGACCTGCTCGTCACACTCCACCTGGCGTTCATCGTCTTCGTGGTGGCTGGGGGATTCCTGGCGTGGCGTTGGCGCCGGCTGGCGTGGGTGCACGTCCCATGCGCCGCCTGGGGCGCCCTCGTGGAGTTCATGGGATGGATCTGCCCCCTCACGCCCTGGGAGGTCACGCTCCGACGACAGGCTGGACAGGCCGGGTACGATGGCGGCTTCGTCGAGCACTACATCATTCCCATGGTCTATCCGGAGGCCTTGACGCTCCGGATCCAGATCGGTTTGGGACTGGTGGTCGTCGCCCTAAACGTCATGGCCTATGCCGTCTACTTCAGGCGGCGGCCCGCGCGCACACCCCGCGAGGGCGTGCGGCCTGAGTAGATTCTCGTGTCTAGCCAGCCCCGCTCCTGCCGTGTATCGATCGCGGAGGTGATATGAAGCTCCAGCTCCACTGGCAAATCCTGATCGCGATGGTACTAGGCGTCGCCGTCGGGGTCGTCTTTCAGGTCATCTATGACGGCGAACCCTCCGGGTGGCTGTTCGCACTGATCGCGTCACTGGGCACGATCTTCATCAACCTGCTGCGAATGGTCATCGTGCCGCTGATTGTCAGCTCCATCGTGAGCGGCGTGGCGAGTGTCGGCGATGGAAAGAGCATCGGCCGGCTCGGTCTCAAGACGTTCTCCTACTACTTCGTATCGAGCCTCCTGGCCATCCTCATCGGCATCTTCGTCACCAACCTGATCAAACCCGGTGTGGGGGCCAACATTCCGGTGGGCGAGAGCTTCGATCCATCCACGGTCGTCACTCCGCGATCGCCTGGCCAGATCCTCATCGACATGATCCCACTCAACCCGATCGAGGCGATGTCGTCCGGTCACATGCTCGGGATCATCTTCTTCTCGATCTTCCTGGGATTCGCGATCACGAGGACCGCCGAACGGAACCGTGAAACTCTGCGGCAGTTCTTCGATGCCTTGTTCGACGCGATGATGAAGATCACCAATGTCGTGATCAGCGTCGCGCCGTTCGGCGTCTTCGGACTCATCGTCGCAACGGTGGCGTCGGCGGGCGTGAGTCTGTTCATCACGCTCAGCCTCTACATCGGCACGATCCTGACGGGCTTCCTGATCCACCTGCTCATCGTGTTGCCGCTGCTGTTCTATGTCACGACGCGTATCAACCCGATCTACCACTTCCGCGCCATGAGCGCCGCCATGGTCACAGCGTTCTCGACGTGCTCCTCGAACGCCACACTCCCCGTGACGATGAGCGACGTCGAAAACAAGGCTGGTGTCTCCAACACCATCTCAAGCTTCGTGCTGCCGATGGGCGCCACGGTCAACATGAACGGCACGGCGTTGTACGAGTGTGCCGGCGTCATCTTCATCAGCCAGGTGCTCGGGATGCAGCTCGACTTCTCGCAACAGTTCCTCATCGTCCTCACCGCCCTGCTCTCGGCGGTCGGCGCAGCCGGCATCCCCGCCGCCGGTGTGGTGGTGATCTTCATCGTCACGCAGGCGATCGGCTTCACCGACGCGCAGGTCGGGTTGATCATCGGCACCATGCTCGCGGTCGACCGGCCCATCGACATGTTCCGCACCACCATCAACATCTTCAGTGACAGCGTGGGTGCGGTGATCGTGGCAAAGAGCGAGGGGGAGACGAACTTCTATCCGGGCATGCGCCGCGCCGAGGAGCCGCAGGCAGCATGAATGCGACATGCCTCACCACGCATGAGGGCCCGAGTCCATGCTGCCGCTGCTGATTCCCAGATCCGTCATCTTCGGCAATCCGGAAAAGGCCGACCCGCAGGTCTCCCCGGACGGCAGCCACCTGGCGTATCTAGCACCGCTAGACGGTGTGCTGAACGTGTGGGTCGGCGATATCACCGGCGAGGAGTTTCGGCCGATCACTCATGATACCGATCGTGGAATACGTGCCTATTTCTGGGCGCATGACGCCAAGCATGTCCTCTACCTGCAGGATGCGGGCGGCGATGAGAACTGGCGGCTTCACAAAGTCGCGCTCAAGACCGGAACGGTCGACGATCTGACGCCGTTCGAGTCCGTCCAGGTCCAGATCGTGGCCCGAGACAAGCGGCACCCGTCCGAGTTGCTCATCGCCATGAACAAGGATGACCGGCGGCTGCACGACGTCTACCATCTGGACCTTCGGTCGAACGCGCTCGAGTTGGTCGCGAAGAACCCCGGCAACGTGCTGGGGTGGATTGCCGATACCGCCTTTCACGTCAGGGCGGCATTGGCCTCCACCCCGGAGGGCGGGTCGGAGCTGCTCATGCGAAGCGGACCGGATGACGACTGGCAATCGCTGCTCGTGTGGGGGCCGGAGGATGCCATGACGAGCTGGCCTCTCGGCTTCACCCTCGACGGCGGTACGCTGTATCTCGTCGATTCGCGAGACGTGAACGCCGCACGACTGTGTGCGCTCGCCCTCGGCAGCGGATCACTCGAAGTCATCGCTGCCGATCCGGAATACGACGTGAGCAGTGTGCACATTCATCAAGACACCCGGGCGATTCAGATGGTGGCGTTCACTCGCGCCCGTCTCGACTGGGAAGTCCTCGACCCGGCTCTGGCGGAAGACATCGAGGCCATACGTGCGCTGAACCCCGGAGACTTCACCGTCCACAGTCGCACGCACGACGATCAGATCTGGATCGTCGAGTTCGTCCAGGACACGGGGCCCGTCTCGTACTACGCCTTCGACCGTCGAACCCGATCAGGGACGTTCTTGCTGCATACTCGGCCCGATCTCTCGGCCTACACACTCGCCGAGATGCAGCCAATCACGCTCGCGGCACGAGACGGCCTCACCGTCCACGGCTATTTGACCCTGCCGCCTGGCGTCGAGCCCAAGCGGCTCCCCATGGTGTTGGACGTGCACGGAGGGCCGTGGCACCGGGACACATGGGGCTACGATCCCGAGGCCCAGTGGCTGGCCAATCGGGGATACGCCTGCCTACAAGTGAACTTTCGAGGGTCGACCGGCTATGGAAAGCAGTTCTTGAATGCCGGGAACCGGGAATGGGGTGGCAAGATGCACGACGACGTCGTCGATGCCGTTCGTTGGGCCGTCGAGCGAGGCATTGCCGACCCCGATCGGGTGGCGATCTACGGCGGATCGTACGGCGGGTATGCTGCCCTGGTCGGGGCGACGTTCACTCCCGACCTGTTTCGCTGCGCGGTCGACATCGTGGGGCCGAGCAACCTGATCACCTTCATCGAGACCATCCCTCCGTACTGGTCCAGCTACCTCACCATGTTGCACGAGCGCGTGGGGAATCCAGAAGGCGATCGCCACTTCCTCCTGTCGAGATCACCGCTCACGCACGTGGACCGCATCCGGATCCCCCTGCTGATCGCGCAGGGAGCGAACGACCCTCGGGTCAAGCAATCGGAATCCGAGCAGATTGTCACGGTGATGCGCGAGAAGGGGATCGACCACGAATACATGCTGTTCCCGGACGAGGGCCACGGTTTCGCAAAACCCGAGAATCGCCTGAGATTCTACGCCGCCGCAGAGCGATTCCTCGCGAAGCACCTCGGGGGACGGTGCGAGGACTCGGACGCCGACGCGTTGTCAGGTACGGTACCCTGACGGACGCTTCGCCGGGGCGTCTGCCTTATTGCCTTTGACCTAGTGACCCCCATGGAAGACTTCGCCCGCACCTTCCTTCTTGACCCGACGGTGGGCAAGATCGTCGCCATTCTCGTCGGTCTGCTCCTCATCACACTCGTGGTACGTGCCGTTCACCGCACCCTGCCACGGTACGTCCGCGAGAACGACACCCGATATCGGGTCAGGAAGATCATCACGTTCCTCGGCTACCTGGCCGGGTTCCTCTACCTCACCGTGGTCTTCCGGAATCAGCTCGGCGGGCTCACGGTCGCCTTCGGCGTGGCCGGTGCGGGAATCGCGTTCGCGCTGCAGGAGGTCATCGCAAGCGTCGCGGGATGGGTGGCCGTTGCGCTGGGCAATTTTTACCGCGTGGGCGACCGCGTGCAACTCGGTGGCATCCGGGGGGACGTGATCGACGTTGGTGTGCTGCGTACGACGCTCATGGAATGCGGAAACTGGGTGAACGGCGACCTCTATAACGGCCGCATCGTGCGCGTGGCCAACAGTTTCGTCTTCAAGGAACCGGTCTTCAACTACTCCGGCGATTTTCCCTTCTTGTGGGAGGAGATCACCGTCCCGGTGAAGTACGGGTGCGACCACCGCTTGGCTCGGGAGATTATTCACCGAACGGTGACCGACGTGGTGGGCGCATACGCCGGCGTGGCCAAGGAGTCGTGGAAGGACATGGTTGCCAAGTACCGGATCGAGGACGCTAGCGTCGAGCCCATGGTGACGCTCGTCGCCAACGACAACTGGATGGAGTTCACAGCGCGGTTCGTGGTGGATTACAAACGGCGCCGGACCACCAAAGATGAGATCTTCTCCCGCCTGCTGGATGCGATCGATGCCACGGGAGGCCGGGTCGCACTCGCCTCGGCGACATTCGAACTGGTCGGCGCACCGCCTGTGGACGTCCACCTCCTGGGCGGCGGCAAGCAGGCCGGATCGTGAGCGCGTAGAGCACACCCCACCAGTGCTGGCCGACGCACCAGCCCAAAGACCTGCGACGTGACCCTAAACGCTTAATCGATAATGACTTGATCGCATCGAACCTACCCGCAACTGGTACGCCCTCCTACATTTCACGTCGTCCCCCCACGACCCTAACGCACAACGCGGCCCGAGACCGCGGGGTTCCTGCAACCTCAATGCTGAACCAAATCCTGGCCGCCGTGCCTCTCCTGTTCGGGGCAGCCTTGGTCCTCGGGATTGCCTTCATGGTCGGCCGCGTCGTCGCCGGACTCGTGACCGGCGTCCTGGCTGGGGTGGGATTCGACGACCTGTTCGGCAAGCTCGGGCTGCGGGTCGAAGGCGATCGAGCGCGTAACACACCCTCACAGATCGCGGGCTATCTCACGATCGTGGCCATCATGCTCGTCGCCGCGATCGAGGCGGCAAGCATGCTCGGGTTCGGGGCGCTCTCCGATCTCGCCACGGAGTTCTTTGGATTTGGCACCCGCTTGCTGCTCGGGTTGGTGATCTTCGGCGTCGGCCTGTATTTGGGTAACCTGGCCCACAGTGCGATCCCGCGGGGCGCTGGCCGCTGGGGCGGGCTGTACGCGTCGGCCGCCCGGATCGCTATCGTGGTGCTCGCCACCGCGATGGCGCTGCAACAGACCGGCGTGGCCCAGGAGATCGTCACCCTCGCCTTTGGGACCATTCTCGGCGCGATCGCACTCGCGGGTGCCATTGCGTTCGGGCTCGGAGCCAGGGAGGCTGCCGGCAGAACCATCGACCAATGGTTGACCGGCTGGGGCGAACGTGGGGGGAAGTAGCGCCCTTCTAGCTGAGACCTACCGTTGCTAGATTCGGTGCGCCGGGGGGGGGCGCTCGACCCCCCCGGTGTCGCGCCCGCGACGCTGGGCACGAACCGTTCGAGCGTCAAACAATCTGGGGATGAGATGAGAGGACAACTCTTGGCCACCACACTCGCGATCGCGCTGGTGGCGTGGCCGAGCACAATGGCAGCACAGGGACCCGACGAACCGATATTCGACCGGCTCACGGAAACGTTCAAGAAGGACTACCTCAGCCTCGGCGTCCTGCTACAGGCCGTCGCAGACTTCCAGGTGGAAAGGACGCTGCCCACCGAGAACGGGTTCAGCATCGCTAATTTCCGTCTCCTGCTCCGGGGTGAGCTGGACGAAGGCTTCGGGTACTTCCTGCAGGCCAGTTTCGCCGGCACGCCCGCGATCCTCGATGCCCGGATGTCCTACCGGGCGAGCCCCATGCTCGCATTCGACGTCGGGCAGTTCAAGGCTCCCTTCAGCCGCGAATTCCTGACATCCGCTGCCAGCATCGACTTCGTCAACCGCTCGCAGGCGGTGACGGCGCTCGCACCCGGCCGACAGATCGGCCTCCAGGCGCGGTTCAACGATCGTGGACGTACTGTGGGGGTGAGCGCCGGCATCTTCAACGGCAACGGCACGAGGCCGAACGGCAACGACAACGACAACCTCATGTTTGCCGGCCGCGTCGCCGTCATGCCCAAGCTGGGGCCGGTCGGAACCGGCCGTGCTCTGGAGATCGGCGTGAACGTCGCGCACAGCGACGACGACGGATCCACATTCGGGGGCGGCTTCGTGACCGACTTCGCCGGGAGGCGAACCCATGTGGGAGGGGACGCACGGCTCACGGTCGACAGGTGGTTGCTCTCAGGCGAGCTGGTCTATGCCGAGCTCCGGCCGACGTTGGGCATCGATCGCAGCCCGTGGGGCTTCCACACGACGGTCGGCTACATGCTCTCGCCCAAGACGCAGGTGTTGGCACGCTTCGACGGGTTCGACGCCGACAACGGCCTGGATCGAAGCGATCTGCTGATTCTCGGCTTCAACGCGTGGCCCACGGCGGTCACCGAGTTCCAGGTCAACTACCTGATCGACACGCGGGACACCGCAGTCGACCATCATCAGCTGCTGGTGAATTTCCAGTTCGGCTTCTGATGAGAAGCAGGGAAGAACACGCCATGAAAACTATGAGTCGATCGTTCCGACGCCGCTGCCTCGTGTGGATGGGCGCAGTCGCCACCGTCGCGCTCGTGCTCTTCGGTGCGCCGCACACGCTCACGGCACAGCAAGACACCACGCAAGCGCCAGCCGCCGCCCCCGCAGGAGCCCCGGTCGTCTTCCGCGGCGACACCCTGCTCCGGCTGTACGGCACGCTGGGCCCCTTCACGCCGGAGGAACGGGCGGCTGCACTGGGCCGGCGCATCGAGGCCCTGGCCGCCGACCCACTCGCCAGGGCAACTGACCTGGTCGTCCAGGACACCGTGGGGGCCACCGACATCCGCGTCGGTGACGCGGTCGTCATGACCGTCACGGAGCGGGACGCCGCCGAAGCAGGGCTGCCGAGAGCCGTGCTGGCGCAGCAATACGCCGACGCTATTCAGGAGGCCATCCGAGGCGGGGAAGGCGGGGCGACCCTGAAGAGCATCCTCATCGGCGCGCTGCTCACACTGGTCACGACCGCGGCACTCGTCGTGGTGTTGAAGCTGCTCAACCGCTTCTTCCCGGGACTGTATCGACTCATCGAGTCCTGGCGCGGCACGAAGATTCCGTCGCTGCGGATCCAGAAGCTCGAGGTACTGTCTGCCGATCGACTGACCGACGCCGCCCTGTTCGTCGCGCGTGTGGGACGGATCTTCGCCGTGGTCGTTGTGTTCTACGTGTACTTGCCTCTCGTCCTCAGCTTCTTTCCGTGGACCCGGGGGCTTGCCGACACGATCTTCGGATACGTGCTCAACCCGCTCGGGCGCGTTTGGACCAACTTCATCGCGTATGTGCCAAACGTGTTCACCATCGCGGTCATCGTGGTGGTGTTCTACTACCTCCTCAAGTTCATCCACCTGCTGTTCAGCGGGATCGAACGCGGCGCGATTGCTGTCCCGGGATTCCATCTCGACTGGGCCGAGCCGACCTACAAGATCGTCCGCTTCATGGTCATCGTCTTTGCGGCGATCGTCATCTATCCCTACATGCCCGGCTCCGACACCGCGGCATTCAAGGGCATCTCGGTCTTCCTGGGTGTGCTGATCTCGTTTGGATCGTCCTCGGCGATCGCGAACGTCGTGGCGGGAGTGGTGATGACCTACATGCGGCCGTTGCAGCGCGGCGCCCGGGTCAAGATCGCCGACACGGTGGGTGACGTGGTGGAGAAGACGTTGCTCATCACCCGGGTCCGCACTATCAAGAACGTCGACATCACCATTCCGAATGCCATGGTGCTATCGAGCCACATCATCAACTACAGCTCCACTGCCGAAGAGGGCGGGGTAATTCTTCATACTGGCGTGACGATCGGCTACGACGTACCGTGGCGGCAGGTGCAAGAGCTGCTGCTCGCGGCAGCCGCAGCGACGTCCGGACTGATGAAGGAACCCAAACCCTTTGTGTTACAGACGAGCCTCGACGACTTCTACGTGAGTTACGAGCTGAACGTGTACACGAACAACCCGAACGTGATGGCCCGAACGTACTCGGAGCTGCACCAGAACATTCAGGACAGGTTCAACGAGTCCGGCGTAGAGATCATGTCACCGCACTACGGGGCGCAGCGGGACGGCAACCAGGTGGCGATTCCCCCAGAGTACCTGCCGAAGACCTATGAGGCGCCGGTGTTCCGGTTCCTCAACGTGGGTCAGCCCAAGCCACAACAGGCACCGTCGCCGCCGACGCCCTAGGTGCTTGATATCGACGAGGGGGAGCGAAACGCCGCTCCCCCTCTCGGTTTCGGTGACGACCCCAGCCTCCCTAGCTGCCGGTCACATACCGGTACGCGATCCGAGAGACGGCTATGATCAACTGGTCGGCTTTGTCGACATCGTCGATACCCCGCGTGAGCACGACAAGCACATACGCTTGTCCGTCCGGCAGGAAGACGATCCCGCCGTCATGGCGAATGCCGGTGATCCAGCCGGTCTTGTGAGCGACTCTGGTCCCGGCCGGTAGCCCCGCCGGCAGGCCCTCGTTGAACTCCTGTCTCGCCAGGATCTCCACCATCTCGCGACACGATGCACCGCTCGCGGCACGGTTCTCCGCGATCGCGGAGAACACGATACCCAGGTCTCGGGCCGTGGTGGTGTTGTTGAGACCGGCTTGGTAGGCCTTCGTGTCTTCCACTCCCCGCAGCACCGCGATCGAGTCCGCGCCAAGCTCCCGCATCGTGCGTTGCGTTCGATCGGCGCCGACCCGTTGAATCAGCATGTTGGTGGCGAGATTGCTCGAGACCGTGATCATCCGGTCCATCAGCTCCCGCACCGACTCCCGCTCGCCCACGCGGTGATAGAGCGTGGTGTCGCTATCGTCCGGAACGCTCAACTCGTAGGCCGAACCGTCTACGATCGAGCGGAAAGTGGCCGTGATGACCAGGCTGTCATCGAGACCCAGCGCCCCCGCCTCCACATCCCGAAAGACCTGGATCATCACCGGCACCTTCATCATGCTCGCGGCGTGTACACGGGCGTCGGCATCGAGCAGAAGGGAATCACTAGTAGACAGATCCTTGAAGTAGATGCCGACGGTCTCAGCCCCGCTCCGCTGGATTTCTCTGTCGATTGCCGTGAGGAAGCCGGGTGTCCGGTCTCGCGCACATCCGAGCCCAAGCACGAGCCCCGCAACGAGACCGAGCCGGAGACGGCTGAATCCATTCAGGACTAACGTGCGCATGATGCCGCTTTCCGAAGTCGTCAATGGCAATATATCGGCGTTGGAACCCCTCTCAAGCTCCATGTCTGCTCACCCCTTCCATCGCGCACTAGCTTGCTAGTGACGCGTCCCCATCGACCGGCAGGCTCTTGAACATGGCACGACCCATTCAGCTGGAGTACCGCCGCCCGGGAAAAGCCACCACGGTCTATCGAGAGTCGTTGGTCCTCGACCGCCCGGACGTCAAAGTCTTGCTGCTCGATCCGTATGAGGGCCGCTCCGTCCACGTCGACGAATCGGTGATTCAGGAGCCGGGTGCGCCGATCGTGTGGTATGTGTTTCCGGAGCGCTGGTACGATATCGGGCGGTTTCATTTGCGCGATGGAGCGTTCACGGGGTGGTACACCAACTTCTGCCGACCTCCCGAGATAGTTGGAGATCGGTGGATCGGGCACGATCTCTTTCTGGACCTGTGGCAGCCCGTGCAGGGGGAACACCGTTGGCTCGATGAACAGGAACTCGACGACGCCGTCCGGCAGCGATTGATTGACGCTGGTACCAGGCGGCGAATCCAGAACGAGCGGGTCATGATGGAATATCAGCTGCGCGAAGGCGCGTGGCCGCCACCGATCGCGCGAGACATCGATCTCGATCAGGCTCGAGCGCTCGACGTGGAGTAGGGCTCCCTCCGCAGGGTGCGCGCCTTTGCTCCATGGCGCACGGATTCGCCTCTCAAAGTTCGTCGCTTCGGTCCTAGCATGGTTCGGTTCACACCCACCGGATCATGCTTGTCGAGAGACTTTCGAGACTCGAGTCGCTTACCCACTTGAGCGCCCTGTTCGCCCGGCTCGGATATCGACCGGTCGGCGAACCGTGGGCAGAGGGCGCGCTGGTGGTGGCCAAGTGGCACGCCTTCAAGGTCATCGCCATTCAGAGCGCCGACCCCCGCGGCGCCGCCCGGGCTTTGGCACACAGGCTCTCGGCGTCCGGGCTGCGCGGGTTGGCCGTGGCCCTGGGCCCGGGGGAGTTGGCCATCGCGGCGCCACGGCTGGGCACGCCTGGCAGCTCCAAGGTCCTCGGGGTGAGCCTGCATCAGCCCTCCCGGGTCGCGCTGGCGCAGATGCGCGAGCTCCGACCCCGGAACGACTCGACGGCATTGGCGCATGCGCTGCGTGTTGCGGACACGCTCTCTAGCGAGGCGGTCGGCGAATACTTCTTCCGGGAGTTCAGCTCGCTGCTCGACGGCATGGCGGCGACTATCGACGACCACCACCGTGAGGAAGACCGTCGTCTGGCGGTTCTGCTGACACTCACGAGAATCCTGTTTCTCTACTTCATACAGGCCAAGGGATGGCTTGACGGCAAGCACGACTATCTCCGTCAGAGGCTGGATGAGAGCCTCTCTCGCGGAATCGCCTTCCATGAGCGCGTCCTGGACCCTCTCTTCTTCGGCACCCTCAATCGCCCACTTCCCGAGCGCATGACGAATCGGGCGTGCGGCACGATTCCCTATCTCAACGGCGGACTCTTCGAGCGGCACGCGATCGAGCGGAAACTCGGGCAGCCACGCTTTTCCAACGAACTCTGGGCTCACGCCTTCGATCGGCTCTTCGACAGGTATCGGTTTTGTGTCCGGGAAGCCGAGGAAGTGGACGCCGTAGCCCCCGACACACTGGGTCGTGTCTTCGAGCGGCTGATGGACTCCCGGGAGCGCTTGCGCTCGGGAACCTTCTACACACCGGAGAGCGTCGTGCACCAAATCGTCAGGGCTGCACTCGGCACAACGCTCCCACGCCTGGGCGGAATGTCCGCCGACGCGGCACGGCGCCTCCTGGCCGGCGACCCACTCCTCGGCATTGAGCGGGTGCAGGCACGGCGCGCCCTCCGTATCCTGCGCATCCTCGACCCCGCAGCCGGATCCGGTGCCTTTCTTCTGGGCGCACTTGAGATCCTCACGGACCTGACGTTGCGCCTCGAGGACAACGATTGCCTCGACCCGTGGACGGTGCGCCGACGGGTGCTGCGCGAGAATCTCTTCGGCGTGGACATCAACCCCATGGCGGTTCGGCTGGCCGAGCTTCGTCTGTGGCTCGCCGTAGTGGCCGACGATCCGACCACCGACATCTCCCAGATCGTTCCGCTCCCGAACCTGGATGGAGTGGTCCGCCAGGGTGATTCCCTTCTCGACCCGATCGCGGCCGCCCGACTGGCCCTTGGCCGAGGACCCGGCGCGAATCGCGACATCGTGAAGGAGGTGGCCGCCATCCGACGAAAGGTGTTCGACGCCCGAGGTCGCTCCACTCGACGCATCATGACGGCACTTGCCCGGGCTGAGCATCGACTGGCACAATCAATGGTCGAGCGATCAATCGGTGCGGCGCAGGCGCAGCTACAGGACCTCGAGCACGTGACGCGAGGACGGGACCTGTTCGGTCATCCGGCATCCCTGAACGCGGGTCAACGGCGGCACCTGCTTCAGACTCGGCAGAATCTCGAAGCGCTCCGGCGCGCCAAATCCGCTCTCGAGGACGGCGCACTCCCGTTCTTCGCCTTCGAGGTCCACATCCCGGACGTGATGACAGACGGCGGTTTTCACCTCGTCATTGGGAATCCGCCCTGGGTGCGTGCCGAACGGCTCGCTCCGGCCATGCGGGTCAACCTCTCCCAGCGGTTTCGACTCTGGCGATCACGAAACAACGCTGGGTTCGCGCATCTCCCCGATCTGTCCATCGCTTTTCTCGAGCGGTTCTTGGAGCTCGCGGCACCGGGTGGAGCTGTTGCCCTGATTGTGCCGAGCAAAGTAGCGTCGGCGGGATATGGCGAGGCGATGCGGCGCCATATGGTGCGGGAGACCACCGTCACATATCTCCATCGCCTCCCCGACCGACAGGCCGCGCGCTTTGGCGCCACAACCTATCCACTCGCGATCATTGCGCATAAATCAGCGCCGCCGGACGATCACCGCATTCAGCTGGGCTTTGACGCGTCCGCGAGCGTGTGCCAGACCGCGCTCCAGGATCCGGGGCCATGGATTCTCGTTCCCAATCACGGCCGTGAGGCGCTCGAACGCCTCCGGGCGAGCGGTGTTCCCCTCCAGGATGTCGTCACACCCCAGCTTGGGGTCAAGACGGGGGCTGACGACGTGTTCGTGGGGCGGCTCGTGACTGCGCGAGGCCCGCTCGCCGTGGTGCGCTTTGGCTCAGAAGAGGCACCGATAGAGATCAGCGTACTGCGCCCGGTCGTTCGGGGTCGTGACGTCAAGCCGTTTCGCACCGGTGCGACGCGGGTGATCCTCTGGGCCTGCGACCACCGGGGTCGACCCTCCACGTCACTTCCTCCCCGTGCCGCAGCGTATCTCGAGCGGCATCGCGCCAGACTCGAGCGACGCTCCGACTATCGCGGTGGGCCCCTGTGGACCGTGTTTCGGACGGGGTCGGCCCTTGGGGCCCACCGAATCGTCTGGCCCGACATCGCACGACGACCGTGTGCCGTAATGCTGGACGCCACCGACCAACACGACGCCCTTCCACTCAACAGCTGCTACATCGCATCAGTGCGGACCCGCATGACCGCACTGGCAATCACGGCAATCCTCAACTCGTGTTGGTTTGCGGCTCTTGCAGCCGTCGTCGCAAGCGAGGCTCGAGGTGGGTACCGTCGCATCAACGCGAGCGTGGTGGCACAACTGCCGGTTCCGCGGACCGAGCGTGGCCTGAGCGATCTGGCTGCAGTAACCGAGCGAGCCCAACGGAACGACGATGTCTCCCTCGACCAAGTGGACGCCGCGGTTGCGGAGACGCTGGATCTCTCCCCAACCGTTCAGCACGAACTCCGAAAGCTGGGGTCGCCTCACCGCAGATGATCTCGTGGCCGTGCGCGAGCCAGGTGCGTGGAAACTGGATGGTCTGGAGCGATGCGGGGCAAGCGCGATTGCGCTCAGTCTTGCCGAGGCCACCGTCGGCCCGAAGGTCGATGCGTGGCCCCCCCCTTCTTGGCTCCTGCCGCACCAGCAACCGGCCGCGCAACGGATCGTTGGCATACTCCCGATCTACGGCGGTGCGCTCCTGGCAGACGCAGTCGGACTTGGCAAGACGTATGTCTCCTTGGCGGTCGCCACACGGTACGAGCGGGTCGTCGCTGTCGTTCCGGCCGCACTCGTGGCACAGTGGAGTCGCACCGCGCAGCACCTGGGGCTCCAGATCGACGTCGTCTCGCACGAAGGGTTGAGCCGCGGACGGGACCTCCCAGGAGCCGACCTGGTGATCGTGGACGAGGCACACCATTTCCGCAATCGGGGCACGCAGCGCTACGATCGACTGGCCCGGGGGTTGGCCGCCGCTCATGTCCTCTTGGTGACGGCCACGCCCGTCGTCAACCGTGCTGCCGACCTCGTGGCCATCCTGCGGCTCTTTCTGCCCGATCATGGTCTCGCTGCTGTTGGCGTACGATCGCTGGAGCAGACGATTGCCAGTCGGGATTACGTCATGCTTGCCGAGGGAGCGGCTGTCCTAACCGTGGCGCGGACTTCCCGCTCGTTGCCATCCGCAGGGCAGCGCCTGCCTTGTCCGGTCGATCTGGATCTCGGCAGCCCCTCTCCACTTGCCGCCCGTCAACTCGTGTCCCTCCTCGAGCGTATCGATTGCCTCCGGTTCGCCGGGTTCAGTGGACCCGGAGCGGCAGCGCTGCTTCGCGCCCATCTCCTTCATCGGCTCGCCTCATCCGTAGAAGCCCTGCGTCTCACGCTCCGCCGCCATCTGGCCTACGCTGACCGAGCGGTGACAGCAGCCCAGTCGGGGATCCAGCTCTCGCGGTTCACCTCTCGGCGGCTGTTCGGGGCCGGAGACGATCTCCAGCTCGAGATCCCCTGTCTCGCACCGGCAGCAATCGACCGCGATCTCGAAACGGCACTCATGGCCGAGCGAGCACGCCTGCTCGAACTGCTGAAGCTCCTGCCGGAGCGCGGCCACCGGAATCCAAAGGCCCGGCGCCTGGCCCAGGTGCTTGACTCACGCAGCCGACCTCGTGTGATCGTGTTCACTGCGGCCGTCAGCACCGCAATCGATCTTGCGTCTCGTTGGGGATGGAGACGAACGGCCGTGGTCGGCGCCGGACGGGCGCGAATCGCCTCGGGGCCGATCTCGGTGGATGACGCACTCGACCGCTTCGCGCCAGACGCCCGCCGGGCCCGACATCCTTCAACGGCTGGCGACGTGACAACGCTCCTCGCCACCGATCTGGTTTCAGAAGGACTCGATCTCCAGGATGCCGCCGTCGTGGTGCATTACGATCTACCGTGGACACCGGTGCGACTCGCCCAGCGTGTGGGGCGTGTCGCCCGCCTGGGATCGACGCACCGCAACGCCCACGTCCTCTGGTTCCGACCACCTGTGCCGTTGGAGCGGCGGCTGCATATGGAGCGGCGAATCGCCGTGAAGGCGGTCACCCAGATGGAGATCCTTGTCCCAGAGACCAGTCGAGTAGGCACAGCCAGAAAGCTCAACACATTTTTGGAGCTCCGAGAGCACCTCTCACTGATCTGCGCAGAACACACACGCGCCGACGGCTCTGAAGGGTCACGATCGGACCGTGCGGCCCGCGTCGCGGTCGTTTGCGGCCCACCCATGCTCGCGGCCGCCATTCGGTGGACATGGAATGGTCATTCCGTTCCGCAGCTCGTCGTGCTCGCGGGTCAGCCGCCGCGTGCCGTCCACGACGTTCGGGAGATCTACATGATCATCAGACGTCTGTTCTCGAACCAAGCCAGCCATCGAGCGCCACCGGGAGCGCTGATGCGCGCACTGTGGCACACGTGTCGGGATCGACTGGCCGCGTGGGGACACGGTCCCATGGACTCGGCGACGCGCCGTTTACGACGACGAGTGCTCGCTCGCGGTCTCGCAGCCAGCCGCGAGCACAATCTGCGACTGTTGACGCCGCTCGACGATGTGCTGGATCACCTGGGATCGGGCCAATCAACAGGAATGGAGCGCGAATTGGAGCGGATTCTCGACGACGGAAGCTCGCCCGTATCGTTGGCGGCATGGTGCAGTCGGTGTCGACCTCGCGCCGGGCCCGCCGATGTTCACTTCGATGGAATTCTCGTCGGGGACGGCGCCACATGCGAGGTTCCGACGGACGCTTTCGACAATCTTCACGGGTCGCGACATTCGATACACTGATGAACGCATAGAAGACGGGAGATGCCCTTGCCTCGAATCAGTCTCATGCCGGTCGCTCACCGACCGCCGCTGTCCGCGAGATTCTGGCTCTATACGGTCGCAGCGTACCTCATGCCGGTCCTCATGCAGATCGCCCTGCCAGAGGATCCCGGACTGAGCGACGAGCTGGTGTGGTTGGTCACACTGGTGCCGGCGTTTCTGCTGTCACTCCACTATGGTCTTCGCGGTGCGGTGGCATCGTTGATCGGCGGAACGCTACTGTTCATCATCGTCCAGATGATCATCGCGTTCAACCTGACTCCCGACGATTGGCGGATTACAGTCCCCATCTACATCGCCTACGGCAGTCTGTCGATCAGTGTCGGATGGCTGTCCGAGCAATTGCACGAGTACTACGGGCGCGTGGTCAAGGCGGAGCGCGCGGCGGCAATCGGCCAACTCGCCGTGGCGGTCCGGCACGAGATCAACAACGCGCTCACTGCTGTCGTCACGGAGAGCGAGTTGCTCGCAAGCGACCCGAAGCTCGACAAGGAGCAGCAGGCGTCCGCCGCATCGATCCAGCGCGGAGCGTTGCGCATTGCGGAGCACATCCGCAAGATCACCACGCTTACGGACGATGTACCCGTGACAATGCACCCGGGGGGCTTGGAGATGATCGACCTGAGCCGAACCGGGCAGAAGCAGGAAGGTGACTCCCGCTGAGACTGGCTAGGTTTCGGAGTCGTCTTCCTCGAGTTCCGACTCGTCGTAGTAATCCAGCTTGTGCAGGGGCATCACCACGCTCGACAGCACGTTCAAGATGTGTGCGGCGATGCGCTTGTAGTATCGGGCGCCCAGAACCGTGGCCGTCGTGAGGCTTGCCGGGTAGTCACCGCGCGAAATTCGCTCGACCAGCAGGTCACATCGATGCGTGAGGTCGCGGCCTTGGCGAATCAAGACGAGCGTCCGCTCGCGATCGGATGCCTCGAACACCGCGGAGGTGGCCGCAAACGCCGTTTCCACTCCCGACCGGATCTCCCGTAGCTCCGCGATAGTGGCGTCGTCCGGCAGCGGTCCCTCGTAGTACTCGGGCGCCTCGGCGAGGTTCTTCGTGTAGTCACCAATCCGCTCGACGTCCTTCACCAGACTGACGAGCAAGAGGCAATAGGGCAGCGAGGCCCTGTTCCCGCTGATCGAGAGGTGCGCGATCACCTGTTTGCGGATCGCCCGCTCGAGCTTGTTGACTTGCACGTCCCTCTTGAAGAGCGCGGTTCGCTCCTCCGGCGTCGCATCCATCCGAAAGAAGACCTCTCCGGCCTGGATCGTCATTTGTTGTGTCAGGCTCAGCATTGCCGCGAAGTTCTGGCCCATTTCAGCTAAGGGCTCGTTGGCGCGGAAAATGCTGAGCAGTTCGCGAAGCATGGCGGCCTCCGCAGCTATCCCAGGTAGTGGTTTACGACCGCGAAGAGCGCGGGCAGCAGATAAAACAACACGGCGACATACAGGAGTGCCCAGACGCGTGAGCGGATCGCCACCCGGGCCAGCCACGTGGCGGCTCGGAGCGGCACGTTTCGGATGGCCTTGATCGGAAAGATGATCAGCGTCGCACTGACATTGAAGAGGAGGTGCACCAGCGCGATGACGATACCCGCTTGCGCGTGCTCACCGCTCACCGCGAGCGCAGCCATCAGGGCCGTGATCGTCGTGCCGATATTAGCACCGATCGTGATCGGAAATGCCTGATGCAGGGTCAGCAACCCGGCTCCCGCCAACGGGACGAGGAGGGACGTGGTGATGGAGCTCGACTGAACCAGCGCCGTCACGAGGATGCCCACCAGCATTGCATACAGCGGAGAGCGATGCAGGCCACGCGAGACGATGATCTCGACACGACTGTGCATGAGCTCGCGTAACAACCGCACCAAGAGCATCAACGCCGTGAAGATCAGCATGACGCTCAACACGATGAGCGCTATGGCCGCGAGACGATCCGACCGAAAGACGGCCCCAATCCCATCCCTGATCGGCTCCAGGGCAGCCTTGAGCAGACCCTTGATCGGGCTGTCGTATTTCTCCATGCCGCTGAACCCCGTCAACAACGACGAGAGCTCGGTCGCCCCACGCTGCAGGAACCCCGTGAGCATCTCCAGCGGGAGGAGCAGAACGACGGCGATGTAGTTGAAGAAGTCGTGACACGTCGCCACCGAAAACGCGCGCCGGAATTCCTCTTTCCGCCCCATGTGCCCCATCGCCACGATCGTGTTTGTGACGGTCGTGCCGATGTTCGCCCCCATGATCATCGGGACGGCGTTGGCGATAGGCAGCGGATTCTCCGGCGCCGCCACCAGCCCGACGATCAGCGATGTCGTCACCGACGAGCTCTGGACGAGCGTCGTGGCGAGGAGCCCCACCATCAAGCCCATGAACGGGTTCTCGGTGGCCGCAAAAAACGAATCGAGCAAGCCGCGACCGAGCGACTTGAACCCCTCGCCCAGCCCGTTGACACCAAGCAGGAAGACGAAGAGGAGGAGGACGACCGCGAGGGCACGCACGAGAGGGTGCGCGGCGAGAGAGTGTACGTGGGTGGTGCGAGACCCTTCGGTAGGGCGCAAACCGTAGCCGACCGTCGTTTCGGGTGCGTTGAAAGGAGCCTGCCAACGACCGGGCGCAATTTCGCCACGGGTACCTGGCGCGGCAAGCCACCGTATAGGCGGAGAACTCTCGCTTTCAACGAGATTTCGGAGAGTGCTTGCAGGATATGAGTTTCGGTTTATATTCGGTCATATGCCCGAACATACCCCGAACATGTGCCCCGCCGATCGCGCTCAACTCATTGCTGAGAAAGCACTTACAAAGCGGCTCATTCCGGCCGGAACGACACCGGACTGGATCACGTGCCCTGAATGCGGGGAACAGCTCTTCCATGCATCGGCCTGCGCATTCTGCCCGACATGCGGCTGGGGGCGGTGCGGCTAGTGTCGAGACGAGAGCCGGAACCGCGGGCAATGTCTCTCTTCGCGACGGATCAATTCTCGACGAGCCACGGGACCGTGCTTCCCGTGCTCGCCGACCGCCTGCGCGGTACCAAGTTCGTCGAGCTGCCCGTGCGCTCCGTCATCAACGCCCCGGAAGCGACTGGCATGGGCTTCTGGTCCCTCAACCCGTATGTCGGGTGCGAGTTCGGGTGCAGCTACTGTTACGCCCGGTTTGCCCATCGCTACGTGGTGGAACGGGCACGAGATGCCGGCACGATCGACGCGAGTGCGTTCACCGATCTCGGCGCACCGACCGGATTGGAGTCCTTTGAGCACCGCATCCTCGTCAAATCGCGTGAGGGCGTTCTCGCTGCTCTCGAGCGCGACCTGCTGCGTGTGCGCCGCCGCACGGCTCGTGACGGAGCACAGAGCATCCTGATCGGGACGGCAACCGACCCCTATCAACCCGCCGAGCGGCAGTACCAGATCACCCGGACAGTGCTCGCACGGTTACTGGACGAGGCCGGACTGCGGGTCGGGATCATTACGAAGAGCCCGCTCGTTTGCCGCGACATCGGCCTACTGAAGCAGCTGTCTCAACGACACACCCTGTCGGTGTACGTCTCATTGATCAGCATGGATCCCGACGTGACGCGGCTCTTCGAGGCACGATCGCCGATGCCGTCCGTCCGGTTGCGAGCGTTGGCCAGACTGTCCGCCGCAGGGCTCCGCGCCGGGATCATCGTCGCACCCATCCTGCCCGGGATCACCGACACGGTCGACCAGATCCGCGCCCTGCTGCGCGCCGGCAGAGACATGGGTGCCCGGTTCGTCTATCCCAGTCCCCTACGACTCTATCCGGGCGTGCGCCAGCGTCTCCTCCCCATCTTGGAACGCCACTTCCCCATGCTCGCACCACGGTACCTGGCGGCATACCGCAATGGCTGGGACGCTGCCGATACGTACTGTCGTGCGGTGCGTCGGCGTTTCCATCGCCTCGCCACCGCCTACGGCATCCCCGATATCGACGGCGGGCACGAGCATGCCGACGGCGAGCCACCGCGAAGCACGCAATTGAGCCTGTTCGAGGCCGCATGACGACATCAGCCGTGCTGCGCAGCGATTTCGCCTTGTGTTTGTGGATTCCCCTCTTCCCGCTCCGGTGCGAGGAACGACGGCACCCGGAACTCATCCATCGGCCGACGGCGTTGCTCTCGCCGCACGAGACCCGTCGCCTGTGGCAGGTGTCGTCCCCTGCGCGCCGCATGGGTGTGCGCAGTGGCATGACCGTGAGTCAGGCAATCGGGCTCTGTCCGTCCCTTTCACTCCGGGAGCCCGATCCGGTCCACTACGACGAAACGTTCTCCCACCTGCTCCTCGCCCTGGAGGACATGAGCCCGGTAATCGAGCCCGTGGAGCTGGGACGCGTCTTCGTCGGGGTCGATGGCCTGAACGGGCTCTACGGCGGACCGCTGGAGCAGGCCGGGGCTGTGACACAGGTGGTGAGGCAGCACGGTGGATGCGACCGTTCCGCCGGCCCTCCGTCATACCGCTTGGGATGGGCTCGCGGCAAGTTTCTCTCGTGGGTCGCAGCTACGCGCGCCAAGCGCGGTACGGTGGTCGTGGTACCCAACGGTGAGCACCAGGCGTTCCTGGCCCACCAACCCGTTGCGGTCCTCCCGATCACGAGCGACACCCATCGGCGGCTCCGCCAACTCGGTCTCGCAACGCTGGGTGATGTCGCACGACTGCCGGAGCTGGCCATGGTGTCCCAGTTCGGCGCCGAGGGTGGCCGTGCGTGGCGGTTGGCGACGGGAAAGGTCGCCGACCCCGTCATCGGACATCAGCGACCCGAGCCGATCGTCGCAGGTCTCGATTTTCCGGTACCGGCTGCCGACCGGGCCGTGCTCGCGCACGCAATCGACACGTTGATCGAGCGCGGACTGCGTCATCCCCGCCGTACCGGCTGGCGGGTTCACGTCGTGCGCCTTCGTGCCGTGCTCGAGCACGGTGTTTCATGGCTCACCGAAGTGGTCCTCAAGGATCCGTCCGCCCACCGGGATCGTATCGCCGCACCACTCAACACCCGACTCGAGTCCTCGCCACCGACCGGTGCCGTGGAGCATCTCGCCGTGGAATTCACCTCCTTCGCACGGGGCACCGACGAGCTCCAACTCTTTGCCCGCGATGCCAGCAGCTCGGCCAGGGCCGGCCGTCGCCAGGCCCTGCACGACGCAGCTCGGGAAATCGAAACACGATTCAAGCGTCCGCTCTTGTCCCACGTCGTCGAGGTTCAGCCATGGTCACGTCTGCCCGAACGCCGCTACGCATTGATCGACTTCGAGCCCTGAACGTCCCGCAACCCGTGCACGTCTTGGTGGACGACCACGGACTTCCCACAGCCGTGACGAGCGAGACGCCCGATCACTCGACCACGACCTCGGGCGAGCCGAACTATCGGGCAATCGAGGAGATTATCGAGATCTGGCGCATCGACGACGAGTGGTGGCGCCATTCTCTCACCCGGCGCTACCTCGACATCGTGCTCGCGGGAGGAAGCCACGTGATTGTGTTCGAAGATCTGAACAGCGGCCAGTGGTTTCTGCAGATGCCGTAGTGGGCGTATCACGAACGGCTCGCACGGCGCCCTCGGTTCTGTCCATGTACATCGAGCTTCACTGCCACTCCGCCTTCTCCTTCCTTGACGGAGCGTCCCTCCCGGAGCAGCTCGTGCTCCAAGCGGAGGCTCTTGGCTACCCAGCCCTTGCGCTCACGGACCACAACGGACTGTACGGCTCCATGGCCTTTGCCCAGGCCGCCAAACACCTGGGGATCGGGGCCATTACTGGTGCCGAAGTGACCCTACTCGATGGCACACACGTCACGCTCTTGGTGGAAACTCCCCGAGGATACGCCAATCTCTGCCGGCTCCTCACCGAAGCACACCTGGGTCGGGACGACCGCCGCGACCCGCGCCTTGACTTCGCGTCACTCGAAGCTCATCACGAGGGGCTGATCGTGCTCTCGGGATGTCGTGAGGGGCTGCTCCCATCCGTGCTCGCTCGCGAGGGCGTAACCGCTGCCCGGTGCTTCGCCGCGCACTGTCGTGCGGTGTTCGGCAGCGACCACTTCTTCGTCGAGCTGCAGCGCAACGCGGTCCGCGGCGATCGGGCGCTCACCCGCACGCTCGCCGACATCGCCGACGCCGAACACTTGTCGGTGGTCGCCACGGGTGACGTCCACTACCACCATCGAGAGCGGCATCGGCTCCATGACGCCCTCGTGGCCATCCGCCATCGTACCACGCTCGACGCATCTCATCACGTTCGACGCCCCAATAGCGAGTTCTTTCTTCGACGACCTGCGGAGGTCACCGCCCTGTTCCGTGATCGCCCGGACGCCGTTGCGAACACGCTCCACATCGCCGAGCGATGCCTGGCCTTCGACCTCACGACGGATCTCGGGTATACCTTCCCCGACTTCCACGGTGCGGACCGACAACCGGCCCCCGCGGCCTTGGCCGCACTGTGCCGTGCGCGCCTCGACGACCGCTATCCCCCCAACGCTCCACACCGCAGGGAGGCCGAACAGCGATTGGATGAGGAGCTTCGGCTCGTCGAGCGTCACGGACTGTGCGGCTTCTTTCTGGTGTACCACGATCTCTTCGAGCTGGCCCGTGAGGTGGCAGCCGAGGTTCGCTTGGGGAGCCGTCGAGCGACCGGCAACCTGTTACCGGGACGGGGACGCGGTTCGTCTGTTTCGTCGATCATCTGCTACTTCCTCGGCCTGTCGCACATCGACCCGGTCGCCAATCGGCTCTTCCTCGGTCGCTTTCTGAACGAGACCCTCGCCTCGGTTCCCGACATCGATCTCGACTTCCCTCGGGAGATCCGCGAGGAACTGATTCGCCGTGTGTATCAGCGCTACGGCGACGCACACACGGGACTCGTGTGTTCGTTCCCCACGTATCGGCTCCGGTCGGCGGTGCGCGAGCTTGGTAAGGCACTCGATCTGCCCCAGGGGGAGATCGAACAGGTTGCTCGCCTCGCGGGACACCACTCGGCCGGTGCGCTCCGCGAGCAGCTCTCGCAGTTGCCGGGATTCGTCGACCGGGTGAAGGCCCCACTCTGGCGTGACCTCTGTGCTCTCGCCGAAGAGATTGCCGGACTGCCGCGGCACATCTCCCAACACGTGGGCGGAATGATCATCTCGAGTCGACCGCTCGTGGACATCGTTCCACTGGAGCGCTCGGCGATGCCCGATCGCGTCGTGTGCCAGTGGGACAAGGATTCGTGCGACGACGCGCGCTTCATCAAAATCGATTTCCTCGCACTCGGCATGCTCTCGCTGGTCGAGGAGTGCGTCGAGCTCGTGGCCTGGAAAGAGGGAACACCACCCGACCTGAGTCGCATCGACTTCGAGGACGAGCACGTGTTCGATCAGATCTGCTCAGGCGACACCGTCGGCCTGTTCCAAATCGAGAGCCGCGCGCAGATCCAGATGATCCGCCGCACGCGTCCCCGGAATCTCGAAGACCTCGCGGTCGAGGTCGCAATCGTCCGTCCCGGACCGATTGTCGGCGGTGCGGTGAATCCGTACGTGCGGCGGCGGGAGGCTCAGCGACACGCTCGTGCCCAGGGTCTCCCCTACGACCCGCCGGTGGAGCACCCTCTGCTTGGCGATGCGCTTGGCGAAACGCTCGGCGTGATCATTTTCCAGGACCAAGTCCTCCAGGTGTGCCAGGCGTTGGCCGGCTTCTCGGCCGGACAGGCCGAAGCGCTGCGGCGAGCGATGAGCCGGCGCCGATCGCGCGAACTCATGGAGAACTTCTGGGAGGAGTTCCTCGAGGGCACCCGCCGCCACAGCGTGTCCGAGGCGACGGCACGCAAGGTCTTCGAGCAGGTCGTGGCATTCTCGGAATTCGGCTTTCCCAAATCCCACGCCGCGGCGTTTGGCTTGCTCGCCTACCAATCGGCATGGCTGCGGCACTACCACGCCGTCGAGTATTACACGGCCCTATTCAACAACCAACCCATGGGGTTTTACTCGATCGATGCATTGGTGCGCGACGCCGATCGCCACGGCGTCGAGGCACTCCTGCCGGACATCCACCGGAGTGACGTCTACTGCACGGTCGAAGACGGCCACATCCGCATAGGGCTCGGGTTCCTTCGAAACTGGGGTTGGGACGTGACCGAGGTTGTCGTCGACGAGCGGCTTCGGAACGGTCCCTTCCGAAGCCTCGGCGATCTGGTGCGCCGTGCGCCGGCCGCGTTGTCCCGGGACGCGATCGAGTACCTCGTGTGGGTCGGCGGCTGTGACCGGTTCGGGCTCACCCGGCGCGAGCTCCTCTGGCAAGTCGGGCTTTGGCTGCCGCCCAAAACCGAGTCCACCAGCCGACACCGAACCCGTCGGCAGCTCGAGTTGCCCCTCGTGCATCCGTACGAACGCCTCCGCTTCGGGGACGTTGCCGCCGACGAACGTCTGATTGCCGAATACGAGGTACTCGGATTCTCGACGAGCGGCCATCCGTTCACCGTCTTGCGGCCGTCACTACCCACAACGGTGATCCGGAGCGACCAGATGGAGATCTTGGAACACGGCAGCGACGTCCAAGTCGCGGGGCTCGTGGTCGCCCGACAGCGTCCCGAAACGGCGCGGGGCTACACGTTCATTTTGCTCGAAGACGAGGCAGGCATGGTCAATATCATCGTTCGACCCCAGATCTACGAGCGTGATCGGGTTGCGATTCGCGGCGAGCCATTTCTCTGGATTACCGGCACGGTGGCAAAGGACGACGGGACGGTGAACGTGATCGCGCAGGAAGTCCGACCGCTCACCATCGGGCAGCCACGCAAGCCAGCGGTGGGAAAGGAGCAATGGAACGAGGCGGTCTCACCTCACGACAAGCGACCCGTCCGCATGGCCACCTTCCTCAAGGACCTGCGGCGGCATGCGCCGGGCTCGAAGAACTGGGGCTAGGCGACCGCCGTTTGCAGCTTCCGGTGTTCCCCAAGATGGGCGCGAAGGTCTACCACAATCTTGATGACCACGAGCAGCGCGATACCGATTCTCGGCTCCTGGAGCGTCATCACGACGAACCCACCGAAAATGACTACGAGATGGAGGACTATGATGCGATTGTAAGGCTGGTGCATGAGCCGTTCCAGCGTCACGGTTCGATACTCCTGGCTGCCAAGATAGTTCACCACGAACGAGTACCCGTGACTGATGAAGAGCGCCGCTACGGCGACCCACAGTCTCTGTGTCGCAATGACATCCACGATGGTCACCAATGACGGGAAGCCGATCCCCTGAACCATTCTGCCGCCGAACAGGCTGAACACGAACACGCCGTGAATCAGTGTGAACATGCCATAGTGGAACGCAAAGAACGGGATCATCACGTACTTCACGGCGGGTCGTCTCTCTGCGCCCCGCTCAACCCATGCCATGCGCAGCACGTTGAACCCACCGACGACGAGATTCTCGAGCCAAAACAGAGAGACGACGGAAAACACGTCCCAGTCGAACAGGACGACGCCCACCAGCGGCACCAGGTTGGCGACGATCAGCGCTGTCGCCGACGGCGTCCAGCGTGTGGTCACAGCTCAGTTCGAGGCACTGGACTGCCGGGCCGCCGCCTTGCAGGCCATCGGTTCAAAAGGGAGCGCTGAGGCCTTTAGTGTGGAGAATGCGCTCGATCGCCGCGCCGATCTTGTTGTTCGGCGTCGAGGCGCCAGCCGTGATGCCGATCCGCCCAACTTCGGACGTGAGCCACTCGGCGGTGGTCACCTCATCCTTGGCATCTACCGGCTTGTGGCGAATCGCGCCCGTATCGGGATCGATGCAGGACGAATCGGCGATATGGTAGGTGGTTACTTTGCGAGCGCAAATGCGGGCGAGGTTGCTCGTGTTGCTCGAGTTGTAGCCACCTACCACAACCATCACGTCCAACGGTTCCTCGATGAGTGCGAGAATCGCATCCTGCCGTTCCTGGGTGGCCGAGCAGATCGTGCCGAAGCTGCGAAAGTGATCGGCAAGATTCTCCTGGCCGTACCGATCGGCCATCGCGTGACCAATCCGCATGGCGATCTCCAGCGATTCTGAGGCCAGCATGGTGGTCTGATTCGCCAGGCCAACCCGCTGGAGGTCGCGTTCGAACACGAAGCCCGTAGAGACCTTTTCGCCGAATGTCGCCTGCACCGCGTCGACAGCCTCCTCGCCTCGGAGGTAGCGACACAGGAGTTCCGTCTCGTTCATGTCCCGGACGATCAGGTATCGTCCGTCCGGATACTTGGTGACCTGACTGGCGGTGGCCTTGGTCTCCTCGTGGAAGTGCTTTCCGTGGACGATGGCCGTATAGCCATCCCGCGCGTAACTCTCGACACGCTTCCACACATTGAGGACCGAGCCACACGTCGTATCCACCAACACACAGCCTATGTCACGGAGCCTGTCGAAATCCGAGACTCGCACGCCAAACGCCGGGATCAGGACTACATCCTCCGGCTCGACTGCCGAAAGATCGAAATCACCCGCGTCGCCGGGACGGAGAACGGTCACGCCCATCGTCTCGAGCTTCTCGTTGACGTGCGGATTGTGAATGATTTCCCCGACGAGGAAGATGCGTCGGTCCGGGAATTTCTCGCGGCTCTCGTACGCATATTCCACGGCGCGGTCCACACCGTAACAGAAGCCGAATTCCTGCGCGAGACGAATCGTCAGACCGTTCACCGCGATGGTGAAGTCGGACTCGCGGATGCGGTCGACCAGGCGACTGTGGTAGTCGGTCGCGAGATGTCCCTCGATCTCTCGCTTGAGGCCGAATCCTTTGCGAAAGTAGGTCTGATCCATCGGAGCTGGCACGATCGCTAGTTGTCGCCCGTGACCGAGTCGGTGGGCAGGAGTTCCCGCTTCCACTCGTCGCACTGCGCATCCGGCAGCGTTTCCAGCATGACGGATTCGAAGACACCGGCGTATTTTGCCAGACCGTTGGAACTGATCTCCCGCAGCGTCACCTCATACCGGCCACTCACCCGGTCGCTCATGCCCGTCAGCACTACCTGTCCCTCCAAGCCTTGAAACGCATAGGCGTTCGCGCCCTGGAAGAGCTGAACCCCGATCTGGGCTGCCGGCGGAGGGGGTGCACCCGAATCCACGATCGCGATGGGGTATATCGCGAGCCGCTCGGGCGGCGGCGGGAGCCGAAGGAGCACGATGGTACCCACACCCGGCTGCTGCGCCAGGACCTCCATGACGGCCGGGTCCTCACACATCCCCGCCCGGGCGGGCCACTCACCGCTCAACTCGTACACGCCGCTGCTGCGCGCCACGAGATAGCCCCGCCGCGATGCCGGAAACGCCGGCATGACGATCGAGTCCGGTGCTGTGGATTGCCCCTCTACCGGTAGCGGTTGCGGAGGTGGCTGCTCCTCGTCTCCCACGCAAGCAAGGACGAGGGCGAGCAGGCTTCCCGTCACGAGCGCCATTCGCTTGTTCACGTGGTTGCTCCTGTCCCGAGCCCAAGTGCATGACGTGCGTCCGCCTCGTCCAGCGCAAATGGCTCCAGGACGCTGCGCAATTCCGCCGGTATAGTCACGGGGTGCAGACTATCCCGATCGGTACACACGAGCACTTCGTGGCCGGCTGCCGCGAGCTCACCGGCTCGCACATGCAGTACGTCGAAGTTGATGCGAATCGAGCTCCTCCCGAACGCGGTGAAGTACGCCCCCACCCGCAGCCGGTCGTCCAGGCGTGCCGGATACGTGAAGTCACAGTGCAGGTGCGCCCGTGGGAGCCAAATCCCGAATCGGTCGAACACCTGACTGTACGGCACTCCCGCCTCTCGAAACAGCTCCGTTTCGGCGATCTCGAAAAACCGGACGTAGGCCCCGTAGAAGATGATCCCGGCAAAGTCTACGTCCGACCACCGGACGTATTCCTCGATAATGAAGGGCCTGGGCTGCATCAGATTGCAACCTAGACGGTCACCTTGGCGCGCGAAAGAGCAGATCGAATCGGACCTCGCTCACCGGCCGAAGGCCCTGGGAGAGATTGAACCGGACCAGGCCGTTGAGCACTGAGAGCCCGACGCCGGCTCCGACCATCGGATCGGACGTGAACGTGTCGCCCACGTCGACGAACGCCACCGGCGCCAAGAGTCGTGAGCCGGTCAGGGCAAGGTCGAGCTGTGCCGCCCAGATCTCCCGTCCGCGCCGCACCCCGTATGCGTACCCCCGCACGGTCTCTGGTCCGCCGAGCCGGAACTCGAGTTGCGGCATGCTGTCGCCGCGAAGCCCGCCGGACCGGACGGTGAACCTGCCTCCCCGTCCCAGGACGGTGAACGGCAGACTGGCAGCGATCCACGCTCGACCGGCGAGCCTCCCTTCACCCGCCAGGACCTCGGAGCCTGGCGTCACTTGCAGCGGCCCGATCCAGCCACCCCGACGGAGCACGCCCCGAAAGAACCAGCCTTCAACAACCGGCGGATTCGGCGGAAATGCTCCCTCACCCCACAAATCGGCGATGGCCGATCCGGTAATCGCGTCCACACTGGCATGGTGCTCGTACGCTAGTCGTGCTTCCACGTTGGCCAGCATGCCGTGGTTCCACGTGTGAGACACCGCACCACCCGACACCCGGACGTAGTCCGCATCGTCGTGTGCCACGAACAACGCGTTGACTGAATTCCCGAGTCCTAGCCCCCGCGTCCACGGCTCGGCCTCCCGAACCGTGTGATAGCCGCCCACATCGAAACGGCCCACCGGACCGTCGCGCCGCCATGTGAGCGTCGCGGTGGGCCGGAGATCGCCGAACCCGAACCGACCTGAAGCAAGCACCGTCGTAAATCGGGGACCCGGATGGAGCTCGAATCCCACGCCGAGTGACGGACCCTGTACGCGGTTGAAGCGGGCGACTTCGGCGGCAGCCTCCCACGCCAGCCCGAACCGCCGTCTCCCTGTCCACTCGAGGGGCAAGTCCTCCCGCAGGGTACTAAGCTCGACAAACATCTCTCGTAGCCGTCGTTGCTCGTGCGGATCCTCGAGGGCCTGCAGGTTGGCGTCCCACGCGTAGGCCCGCAGGCTATCGGCAGCAGGTACCTCCAGCTCCCAACGTCCCGTGCTCCACAGCCCGGCGCGGAAGTACCCGGCCTCCTGTCGCTCCCGACGAGTGAACAGCGTGTCCTCCGAGAGCAGCCCGCTCTCGTCAGACCTCGCACGGAGACGGCGTCGAGCCTCTCCCAATTCCAAATCCTCCTCGGGAACCACGAACGCGATCGGCTCGTCGACATTCACGCGATAGTCGCTGAACGTCGTCACCGCAGTGGCTGGCACCGCGACATTGACGAACCACGGCACCTCGGCCGTTATCGCCATGAGTTGACGGTAGGGCATCCAGTATTGGCGATCGACAAGGGCGTACTCTACCATGGCTTCGACCGAGAGGAAGCGGCGAGCTTGGGCGTTCTCCTTCAGCGCTCGCGCGCTGTCTCTGGCCGTCTCGCCTCGGGGAGCCTCCCAGACGTAGTCGCCGAGAAATGTCATGGAAAAGCGCACCACGTCGGCGCTCTCGGCATCGATCCACATGTCGCCTGCGATGAGGGAGGGGCCGATGCACTTGGGCTCCACGCGCATCTTGAATGCGCGCACACTTCGGCCGGGTACCAGCATCTGAACGGAATCCGTCACCGCAAACCGGTAGTACTCGAGCGCGCCGTCCCCGAGGGGGTGGAGCGCCGCATGCTCGGGAACCCCCATCACCCTGACGCTGTCGCCGAGCGCCCGTGGAATGAACCAGGGGCGGTCCATCACCAGCGCATCTCGCAACTCGGCTTCCGCCCCGGCTTCGACCTTGCCGCCGAACCCCTGCACGATACGAACGACTGGCGCCACGGCTCGGGCGCCCAACACCTTCACCCGCAGGTCGTTGGGCTCCTCCCACGCGATCTCGGCAACCGACTCGTGCTGCACCAGCGTGATCTGGCGCGCGAAGCGACTGCGACCCGCAGTTGCCGTCAGCCTCGTCTGGACAAGGGCGCGGTAGTTCCGGACCAACGAGTCCTGCCGCACGTGGCGGACGCGGGCGCGAGCGTACAGAGCGGCCGTCGCGGCATCACGGAATGTGGCGGAGTCTGGTGCTTGAGGAGCGGCGAGGGCTGCGCAGATCAGGAGGAACGGGACCATCGGGCGCGGTCGATCCCATAGGCACGCAATCGTCGCCAGAGCGTGGTGCGGGAGATACCGAGGCGGCGAGCGCTCTCCGTGAGCTTCCCACGGGTCGCGTGAAGGGTCTCGACGATCGCGTCCCGCTCGCGTTCGGCCAGGGTGTGCGGCTCTCCGTTCTGGCGCGCGGGAACCACGACCACATCACACACCTTGGAACCGTCGAGGCTGATCGGCGAGGTACGACCGCCCATCTGGGACAGCTCATCAAGAAGGACACGTCCCTCCAGGCCTTCACTGCATCCTGCGCCGTGCAGCATTCTCCTGACAGCCGCATTGCTGTACGCCACACGACCAGCGCCATCCAGCACCAGGACACCCTCGGAAACCGTTTCCAAGACCGCCCGCATGATGGGAGAGAGCAGACCTTCGACTCGATCCACCATAGGCTCTTCTGTCTCCTACGCCCGTGCGAGACCGGAGTTTCACACCTATCTGGTTAACGATTACCGCCAGAGGATGTTCCGTGTTGACCGAACGGCCAGTTTCTTCCGGGGCTGGCGGACGTGGCTACGAGCACGCAATATTGACTGATTGGCCAACCTGTTGAGGGGAGATGCGAAAACCACGCACGAATAGCGAGAAATCTCAGGCCACGATCGTCGATGCGGCGCTCGCGCTGCTTCGTGAGCGGGGGGCCTCGAAAGTGACCGTCGGAGACGTCGCCGCGGCAAGTGGGTGCGCCAAGGGTCTCATTCACTATCACTTCAAGACAAAGGGCCGCCTCTGGGTCGCCGTGGCCGAGCGCCTGGCGGCCGAACGGCGTGAAGGCTGGATCGCCGTGTTCGACTCGGCCACACCGACCCAGGCCGTCGAGCGATCCTGGGCGTTGTTGGTCAGCGAGTCAGGAGATGGGACTCTCCGGGCATGGACATCTCTCTTCGGTTCGGGCACGTCTCTTCCTGAGCAGCTGGTCAGTAGCAGTCTAACAGAGTTCAGCGAGGCTCTCGGTGCCGCCGTCAGCTCCATGTTCGAGTCCCACGGAGCAGCACTCCGTATTGGTGAGGCGGAACTCGGCTGGTTTCTTGGCAGCGTGGTGGCTGGCGTGGGGTATCTGCTACTGGCAGGTGCCGCGGTCCCGGAGCTCGAGGGTGCCTACACTACCGCTTGGCTCGGAGTCCTGTCGCTCACCGCGTAGGGCTTACCGTCGTCGCCGCCGCCGATACGGTGGTTTCTGCCGTTTGGCCTGGAGGCGCTTGAGCGATTCTCGAAGCTCCTCGAGCGTTGCGGCCCGTGCGATCTCTCGCCGTCCGCGCACGACGCTGAACCGGAGTTCCGGCGCGATGTCCGGTAGATCCCTTGCACGGAGCCGCTGCGCCTGCTTCTCACGCAGCTTGAGCCATGCGACCGCCCTGCCACCCTCGACGGTATACTCGATCGGAACCCGGTCGCCGAACACCCGAGCCGATCCCGGCAGTTCGTCGAGCGCCGAGCGCTGCTCGGCGGGCACGAGTTCGTCGACGTCGAGCACAAGGGGAGTCTCCAGGAACTCGTCGTAGCTGCTCACGTCTCGGAGCTGCGCGTGGATCACTTCCAGGACGCTCTGCGGCTCGGCCTCTCGGAGGCGTCCGCCCGAGCGTCTCCAGTACTCGGAGAGGTGCCCGCCAGCCCGCGCGACACTCTTGCGATTCGGGTGCTTGGTTTTCCCCTGGAGAATCGCCGCGGCCAGCGCCAGCCGCGAGCGCTCGGCGAGATCCGTGGGGAACGCGCCAACCAGCGGCTCGCGCGCACTCGTGAGCACAAAGCCGAAGTACTCCGTGCCCCGGACCACGGCCAAACCTTCTCCCCGCCGGAATTCCCGAAGCTCCACACGCGGCTCTGTACGTGCCGAGTAACGCTTGATCAGATCGAAGGGGATGTTCGTACCCTCGATGACGCCGCGCGGCACGCCGAAGCGATCGGCGAAGTACCGTGCCGATCCGGCAATGGCGCCCTGGCGGTCACAGTGTGAGGAGTCCGACAATCGAACGCGCTCACCGTCGACCGTCTCGCCGTCGATCACGAGATCGAACGGCATGATCTTCGCCATGAGATCTTGGAACCGCTTCACGACACCTCGGTTTGCCGTTGGGAGATCGCGCGGAAGGGGGATCTCGAGCGTGCGGTACACCGACGCCATGCCGAGCGCCACATCTTCGATCGCCTTCACCAACACCCCGCGATCCGCGGCCCACTCGTCGATACCTTCGGCAAAGAGATGTCGCGGCAGGCCATACACTTCGCCGAGGATTCCATACTGGTTGACGGCCTCGGCGTACAAGTTGTAGGCCGTCAGGTGGTCGCTTCCGTACGCGATCACCCCGGTCAGATCCGGGTTGTCGCGCGTCATGCGGTGGAGGGAATCGACGCTCGCCGCCACGGCCACATAGGGGACCATGTCGGGATCGGCGTGCACCAACAGTTCACCCCATGCGCGATCCACCGGCATGGCCTCCACGTCGCGCCCATAGTCGGTGAGTCTGCCGTGGTCGACGATCCCGCGGCTGTCGAGCCGCTGGACCGCAGCCGCATAGGCTCGCCGATCGAGTGGCACGGGGAGATCGAGGTCGGTGAGGTCCACACCAAGCGCCGCCGCCGTCAGCGCCACTCGCTCGCTGTCACCAGCCAACTGGAAGCTGGGAGGGATCGGCTCGAGGGCGAAGAAATCGATCTCCCGATCCGTGAGGATGTGCACTCGGCCATCGGCCACGCGGCCATGGACCCGACCTGCCATCTGCAAAATCTCGTTCGGACCCAGATACTGGCGTGCGAGCACGTTGCGTCCGCGGTGCACCAGGTTGGCGTAGCACGCGTCGTAGATCACCACCGTGTCGAGCCCGTGGATGTTGAGCGCCGACTGTCCGGCCTGCGTCATGGCCAACACGAATGGCTTCTGGGCCGTGCCGTCCAGAAACGGCTTGATCACCCGAATCGGCTCGCCGCCATGATAGAACGCGGCGTGGAGTCGTCCCCACGATCCGCCTAGTTCCCGTGCGACCGCTTCGACCTCCGCCCGTGTGGGGAGGAAGACGGCAACGCCACGCTGTTCTGTGACCACCCCTCGGACGAAGCGCTCGTCGAGGAATTCCAGCGGCCGCACGTGGTGCGTCGTCACTTTCGCCGAGAGGGACGGCTCGAAGGCGCTCGTCTCGAGCACCTCCGCCGAATTCAAGTAGGTGGCGTAGAACGATGGATCGACGGTCGCCGACAGCCAGATGAATCGACAGCCGACCCGTTTGCCCAGAGCGAGGCACAGCTCCAGTTCCGCCGACGTCTGGTGGATCTCGTCCATGACCAGCGTGTCCTCGGGGAGAATCAGCTCGTCCTGGAACCAGCGGCGGGCAATGCCGGTCGTCACGATCACGACGTTCCACGTGGGGGTCTCGGGTGTCGCTTCGCGTTCGCGATTCACCACTCCTATACGGAGAGGTACGCCCACGGTCTCCTCCGCGATCGGTCGAATCGAGAGCGTCTTGCCGGTTCCGGTCCCCGCCACGATCCCGAACCCGGCTCGGCCGGCTGCGAGGTGCCGAATCTCTTCCCCGTGCTCGCGCTCGAGCACGGTCTCAAGGTGCAGCCTGCACGCGAGCTCGATCGTCTCGCAGGCGGCCCGAGTGGGAGCGATGACGATGACCCGCCCGGTTGGCGGCTCGGCACGGCGGAACGCCTCCCGATCGGGCGGGAGGTAATGGTCGCGGATTCGGGAACGGGGGCGACCGCCCACGCGGTGCGTCGGCGGATCCGGCACCCTGTCAGGATCCGAGGCGCGCGTGTATCAGTTGCATCACCTCGCCGGGTGCGGCATGGCGGCCGAGGCTCTTCTTCGAAAACACCAGGTCGCTGTCCAGCTGCACCTCGAACACCCCACCCGACGACTCGATGAGCTTCACGTTGGCCTTCGGGTAATCACGCTCGATCTCGGCCGCCAAACTGGCGGCCCTGGGCTCGTACCCTCAGACGCCACAATACTGAATCGAAACCTGCACGCACGCCCTCCTGGGCTGGAAGGTGGTAACACCGAGGTCGAAAGCTAACGACCGCCCACGAGCACCCGCCAACGTGTGCGGTAGGACACCGACGTGCTCCGCCCGCCCCAATATCTTAGATTCTGTGCCATGAGACCCCGAAGAGCGCTCTGCGGTGCGATAACCGCCTGCTCCCTCCTCCTGACCCCGGGATCCGTCCTCGGTCAGATCGTGAGCCCCGGCCAGCTGGAACTCGGCCTACTGGGGACGTACACCAAGTACGACGACCAGACGGTCGGTCTGTCCTCCGAGTTCGGAGCCGGTGGCCGGCTGGGTCTTTTCCTCACGCACTACTTCTCAGTGGAGGCACGCGGCGACTTCACCCAGGCCGAGCAACAGACCACGGGCCGTAATGTCGACCTGACTCGCCTAGGCGGTACGCTGTACTTCTACGCCCCGAAGATCGGGTTCGGCAAGTTCTATCTCGGTGCGGGCTACACCCACTCCGAGTATCGCGGTGCCATGGAGACTGGGGATGACGGGGGTCATCTCATTCTCGGTAACGTCGCCTCGCTGGGTGGTCGGGCCGCGTTGCGGGTGGAAGGGCGACTCGACTACCTGCCATCCTCGAAGCTGGTCGCCCCCAACGAGAGCGCTCTCAACCTCGGTGCGGCAATGGGTCTCTCGGTGTTCGCCTTCGGCGGCTCGCCGCGCGATTCCGACCGCGACGGCGTCCCCAACACAACCGACGAGTGTCCCGGGACGCCCTATGGCGCGCTGGTGGACGGCGCCGGCTGTCCGCTCGATGGCGACGGTGACCTCGTCTTCGACGGGTTGGACAGCTGCCCCGGCACACCAGCCGGCGCGATCGTCGATCCTGCTGGTTGCCCGAGTGACGCCGACGGAGACTCCGTCGTGGACGGGGTCGACGTCTGCCCCAACACGCCGGCGGGCGCCCTGGTGGACGCTAACGGATGTCCGACCGACGCAGACGAGGACGGCGTCTTCGACGGCCTCGACCAATGCCCCGACACACCGCGGGGAGCGACGGTCGACGTCAATGGCTGTTCTTCGGACGGCGACGGCGACGGTGTGCTGGACGGCCTGGATCAGTGCCCGGGTACACCGACAGGCGTGGCGGTGAACGCCGCGGGCTGTCCCACGGATGCTGACGGCGACGGCGTGCCTGACGGGATCGACCGGTGCCCAAACACGCCGGCCGGCCGGCAGGTGGACGCTCTGGGCTGCGCGATCGTCACCGACGCCGATGGCGACGGGGTTCCCGACAGCATCGACCGGTGCCCCGACACGAGGGCCGGGCAGCGCGTCGATTCGATTGGCTGCCCCATCCTGTTCGTGGTCGAGCGGGGTGAAGTCCAGCCGCTCATCCTCCGCGGCGTGAACTTCGAGGTCGGTCGATCTGCCCTCACGCGCGAGTCGTACGTGATTCTCGACGAGGTGGCGGCGTCACTGCTGGCGCACTCCGACGTGCGGGTGGAGATCGCCGGCCACACCGACATCACCGGCTCTCGAGCGCTCAATAGCCGGCTGTCACGGGAGCGCGCGCAGGCGGTGGAGATCTACCTCGCACAGAAGGGTGTCGACCCGTCGCGAATGGTCTCCCGGGGATACGGCCCCGACGAGCCGATCGCGACCAACGCGACTGCCGCGGGGCGCGCGCAAAACCGAAGAGTCGAGTTGCGGCGGCTGGAGGGCGGGACGCCGTAGAGGGCATCGACACCGTCCGGATCTCGTGCAGCGACGAGACGGCGAGGGGCTCCCCGCGCCGTCTCGTGGTGTCTCACACCACCTCACCATCCGGAGAGAAAGGCTGGGACCAGGACTTGCGGGTTGTGTGTCGCGTTCACGTCGTCCTGATGATCGGGTCGGTCTTGCTGATGGGTGGCACGGGGCACGCCCAGCAAGCCGAGCGTTCGACGTGGCTCCAGCCACCACACCTCGTCGGACCACCCCCGGACTATCTGCTCGGTCTTGTCCGTCCGCCGCTCGCGCGCATTCGGATGCCGGAGCCTCCGGCGGAGCGCCGCGAGCCTTGGCACCCCCATCACGCGCCACGACCGCCGGACTACTCCGAGACCATTCGGTCCAACGTCACAGCAACGATTCCCATCCCGCCGCCACCGCACGGACGGCCACCGGCGGCGGTACGGGGCCTCTATGTCAACGGATGGATCTTCGGCTCCAGCCGCTTCTACGATCTCCTGGCTCTCGCGGACAGCACCGAGATCAATGCGCTCGTCATCGACGTCAAAGACGCCACCGGCTTCCTCACCTACCGCTCGAGCGTCCCGACAGCGGAGTACATTGGCGCGAACGGCGTGTTGCGCATCGCCGACCCTCGCCTTCGGCTCGCCCAGCTCGAGGCCCGTGGCATTCACGCCATCGCCCGTATCGTCGTCGCTCGCGACCCCCTGCTCGCACGACGAAAGCCGGCGTGGGCAATCCATGATTCGGCCGGGGGGCTCTGGCACGATGGACTGAGTGAGCCGTGGGTGGACGCCTACAACGATTCCGTCTGGATCTATGCGGCGGAAATCGCCGCTGAAGCGGTCCTCATGGGATTTCGAGAGATCCAGTTCGACTACGTGCGGTTCCCCGACGAGCCGCCGCACCGGCTTGACCGGACCGTGTACCCTGCCCGCCGTCCCGGCGAGAGCAAGCGGGACGCCATCAGGCGCAACGTCGAGTTGCTGCAGCGGCGCGTGGCGCAGATGGGCGTTCCGTTCACGCTAGATGTCTTCGGACTCACCGCCAGTGCCCGTGGGGATCTCGGCATCGGCCAGGTCTGGGAAGACCTCGCCGCCTCGGCAGACGTGCTTCTCCCGATGGTCTACCCCAGTCACTACGCCCGCGGCTTCTTCGGCATTCGCAATCCGAATACCGAGCCGTATACCGTCGTGCGACGCGCCCTGGAGGACGCGATTGCTCGATCGCGTGGCCTGGCGCGCCCCGCCCGAATTCGACCCTACCTCCAGGCGTTCACGATCTACCGTGTGCGGTATTCAGCACTGGAGGTGCGAGCACAAATACAGGCCGTCGAAGACCTCGGGCTCACCGACTGGGTGCTCTGGAATGCCCGCGGCGTGTATCCCCCCGCCGCGCTTCGCCCCAGCGCCCGTCCTCCGATCCGCCCAAGCGAGACGGCCACCCCCGACCAGGGCCGATAGCTGACGAACAGTTGGAGGATGGTTCTGGTACCGAGTCGTATCAGGCGCCAACGCCCGCACCAACCGACGTAGGCTGCCACGCCCTGATGTACCCCGCAATGGCACTCGCCGCCGTCGTATAGGGACTCGCGAGATAGAGTTGGCCCGGACCGGAGCGGCCGGGGAAATTGCGGTTGATCGCGCTCACCGTGACCGTCTCCCGATCGTACGACACGCCCGGTCCGGCATTGATACATGCGCCGCACGACGGTTCGATGAACTCGGCGCCGACCCGTCGAAACAGCTCCAGGTAGCCGCGCTCGTCACAGTACCGTTTCACTTCCTGCGATCCGCACTGGAGATAACACTTCACGTCGGGGTGGACCTGCGCACCGCGCTCGACCGCCTCCTGGAATACCCGCGCATACATGTCCATGTCCGACTTCTTGCCCGCCGTGCATGATCCGGCGTACGCGATGTCGATCTTGACCACATCGCCAAGCTCGTTGATGAAGAGTCCGTTGCCCGGGTCACCCGGCAAAGCCACCATCGGCTCTAGTGTGGCAGCGTCGATCTCGATGACAGTCTCGAACTCCGCCCCGTCATCGGAGTAGAGCCCTTTCAGGCTCCGGCGCACGGCGGCGGCATCCATGCCCCGCTCCTGCACGAGGAACTCCACCGCCTTCTCATCCGGGCGGATTACGCCCGTGAATGCCCCGACCTCGGCGGCCATGTTCGTCATCGTCGCCCGCTCGTCGATCGACAGCTCCTCGACCGCCGGTCCGGCATACTCCACGATCTTCCCGATTGCATGGCCGTTTCTCACGTACGGATGCCGTAGGACTTGGAGCATGAAGTCCTTGGCCGTCACGTTCTCAGGCTTCCGACCGTTGACCCGCACGAGCACTGACGGCGGGACCATGATCCTGACGTCCTTCGTGAGCCAGGAGTTGAAGATTGCCGTGGTGCCAACGCCGAACGCCACGGCACCGATGGCTCCGGCATGTGGCGTATGCGAGTCAGACCCGATAATGAGATGTCCGGGCAAGGCGTGTTGCTCCAGAATCTTCGAATGACAGATGGCCTCGGATCCTTGCACCGCCATGCCGGGACCGATGCGCGGCAGTTCTCCGTACAGGGTCACGCCCTGCCGCGCCGCGAATTCCTCCTGCTGCGCCTTGAGCTCGAGTGCAACGTCCAGCAATCCCTGTGCCTTGCGCTCCTCAGTCATCGCGAGCTCGAGGAAGGTGAGATGATCGCGGAACAGAAACACCGAGTCGGGATCCGCGATGCGCTCGTGCGCGCCCACGAAGTCCCGCCAGAAGATCGCTGCCATCGGCGTCACGTACTCATGGCTGAAACGGATGTCCGTCCGAACGAAGCCCTCGTCGCCGGGAGCGACCGCCTGCACCCCCACCTCATCCCGAGAGAGGTCGGTGACCCAGTGTCGCGCGATGATCTTCTCGGCGAGTGTCAACGGCCGGGGTCGTGTCGCGACCGGGGGCACCGTCACATTTCCTTGCAGCCGGGCCACGTTGTACTGAAAGAGTCCGCCGAACTCGATGATGCCCCGGGTGATATCTCCCTCGCCCTTGGTGAACGTCTCGAGCGGGATCTCTTCGCCGCGACGGATGCGATCGATGAGCGAGAAATCGGTGGTCGTGAGAATGCCGAGGTTCTGACAGTTCTCCCGGTAGATCCGCTCGATGTTCTCGGCGATCACGAGTCGAATGCCGGCACACATCTCGGCATAGGGAGACTGCTCACGTGACGATCCCTTGCCACGGCGCTTTCCGCTAACCGAGCAGACGAACCCTCCCTCCTTCACCCTGCCACGCGTGATGGGGAACTCCTCGCCAGCCTGAAGACCGAGATACGGGAAGTCCCCGAGCCTCTCGTCATAGTAGTAGCAGATGTATGCCGGAGTGATCTCGTCGGTGGAAATGTTGTCCCGCAGAGGAGCGGGCACCGGCCACGACAGATCCTCGCCGTCGAGCTGGCGACGAATCAGGTCCGGATCGTCGGCCAGGAACAACACACGGCCGTCAAAGCGGACGCGGTCGGGGCGCTTGGGAATCGGTTTGGCCTGGAGGCTTTCGATCATGGGGCTCGAAAGTTGACCGTTCCGTTTCCGTCAGGCAAGCGCCGAAGTACAATTCGAATCCATGAGGACAGACCCCTTGGTCAGAGCTCGGCTCCGGATGATCTCCGTTCTGCTGTGTGGCGTGGTATGGTTCCCCTCAGCGCCTCTGGCGGCCCAGGTGTCCCGGCCGGAATCCGTCGAGACGATCGGAGTGCTGCGGACACCCATCTCAGAGAGCTCTGGCGTGGCCGTCAGCCGTCAGCATCCCGGCATTCTGTGGACACACAACGACTCGGGTGACGGCCCATTTCTCTATGCGGTCGCGATGGATGGCACGCTCCTCGCGCGGTTCGAGGTGCGGAACGCCGCCGCGGTGGACTGGGAGGATGTTGCCCTCGGACCATGTCCCCGGTCGGACGACCCGTGCCTCTACGTCGGCGACACCGGGGACAACCTGCAGCACCGCAAGAGCGTCCACATCTATGTCGTCCCCGAGCCGCGCACCCTGTCGACAGAGGCCCCTCGCGATCGAGTCCTCGAGGCTCGAGACATCCGCCTGCGTTATGAAGACGGCCCGCAGGACGTCGAGGCCCTCGCCATCACCGCCCAGGGCGATCTGCTCCTCGCAACAAAAGGTCGAGCCGGGCCGATCACGCTGTATCGGGCGATGCGGGACGAACTCGAGGGGGGCTCGCTGCGGCTAGCGCCCTGGCTGACCCTCGACGCGGCACATCAGCGGGCCTTGGGCCGTCAGGTGACGGGAGCCGCGGTCTCGCCCGACGGCAACCAACTCGTGATCCGGACTTATGCCGAGATCCTTTTCTTCGTACTCGACCGCAACGGCGCCAGGCCCATAGGAGGATGTTGGCTCGGTGGGTGGGAACAGGGGGAGGCCGTGGATTTCCTCGACGACTCGACGCTCGTGCTGACCAGCGAGTCGGCGTTTGGCCGTGATGGTCGGATCTCCAAAGTCCGCTGCACCCCGTGAGGGTACCAGTGCGATGAATGAGCGCGTGTTCAGAACTTCGCTGCTCGCGGTGGCCACGCTGGCGATCGTGTCCAACTCGGTGTGCGCACAGGGGGCCCCACAGGCCGCCGCGCGCCTTGCGCGTGCGCTGGCTGCACCTCGCGTGGCCGAACTGCGTGCTGACGTGCAGTTCCTGGCCGACGACCTCCTGGGAGGGCGGGCCCCGGGAACGCCGGGAGGGGAAATCGCCGCGCGCTTCATCGCCTCGCGGTTCCAAGCCCTGGGGCTCGAGCCCGCAGGTGACGACGGCACCTACTTCCAGCGGTTCGGACTCGTTGCCCTGGAACCCCGCGCCTCATTCGTCGTGGGTGGGCAGGGCAGCACGACCAGCCTGGAACCGGAGACGGACTTCGTCGCGTGGAGCGAGCGTAGTGAGGAGGCGACGACCGTTGACGGTGATCTTGTGTTCGTGGGCTACGGGATCGATGCGCCCGAGTGGGGGTGGGACGACTATAAGGACGTCGCGGTTGCCGGCCGAATTCTGGTCTTTCTTGTGGGTGACCCTGGACGCGAGGACACGACGCGGTTTCGCGGCAAACGCCCCACATACTACGGAAGCGTTGCCTACAAGCTCCAGCAAGCGGCACGCGTCGGCGCCCGCGGGGCCGTGCTCATCCATCGTGACGGCGATTCCCCGATGTCCTGGCACGCGACCGTGCACACGTGGGGCGGCGAGCGGGTGCGACCACCCGCCCCTGCGACGACCACTCTCCGGGTCGCGGCGTGGATCACCGAAGACGCCATCTCGCGCATCACCGAAACGGCTGGGCGCAACTTCGACCTCTTGGTACGGCGTGCAGCACAACCGAGCTTCCAACCTATTCCGCTCGGCGCCCATGGCGTGATCAGCATCCGCAACCGCATTCGCGAAACGTCGTCGGCCAACGTCATCGCCTTGTTACGCGGCGCCGACTCGCTCGCCACCAGGGACGTCGTGGTCGTTTCGGCGCACTACGATCACCTCGGCATTGGCATCGCGGAGGGAACCGACTCCGTGTACAACGGCGCTGAGGACAACGCATCGGGCAGTGCTGCACTCCTGGGCGTGGCTCGAGGACTCGTCGCCGGCGACGGCGGCCCACGGCGTTCGGTGATCTTCCTCGCCACAACCGCAACCGAGAGCGGGCGCCTTGGTGCAGACGAGTTCGTCCGGCGCACGGCCATTCCCGCAGAACGAATGGTCGCCGTCGTCAACATCGATCGGGCCAACCTCCGGGGGCGGGTGCATGACGTCATGGGCCTTGGAGCGGACGAGTCCACCCTACAGGACTTCCTTCGGCAGGCGGCCGCGGCGGACGGTAGGACTGTCACTGCCCCGCCACTTGGCGCGGTTGCAGAGGTCTATCACCTCGACCCGTTGCCATTCGCCATAGCCGGGATCCCCGGTCTCACACTCCGGGCGGGGTATTCGTATCGGGACCGGGCCGAGTCGTGGGGGGCGGAGCGGGAAGCAGACTACCTGGCCAACCGCTTTCACCATCCCTCGGACGCCGTCGAGCAGGAGACCCGGTATGACGGGTTACACGATCAGGTACAGATGGCCATAAGGCTCGTGTGGGGGCTGGCAATGGCGGACTCCTACCCTAAGTGGAAGCCTGACGCCGAGTTCCGGGCCGCCGGCGACCGGCTCGAGTTGCGTCGGCTCCGTGCGGCGCCACCGCGTCGCACGCCCTAAAGGGTCGAAGTACTGGCCTAACGGCGCCAACTTGCGTATGTTCTCGCCCACCCGTTTTCGGCTCCGGCTTTTTCGTAAGGAGTGCTCGCTCTGGAGCTGCCCACTGTTCACCGGATTCCGGTCACTTGGCTTCGCCAACATGCCTGCGTCCCAATCCGCTGGAGGACGGTCCACGAGATCCTTCCGTCCGGATCGGCCAGCCCTGCTGACGTAGACCTCCTACGGGAGGAACTCCTTCAGTACAAGAGAGTTACGCAGACTACCCGGAAGCAGAAGACCACGGGGATCTGGGGCAAGAACATCCTCGGGTTGGCAGCATCCAAGGCACAGAGTATCAACGATGTCGGGACAGTGGCGCAATACCGACACTTGGTCGAGTTGGGCCTCCCGAGCGATGACCGAGCATTGCGGCTCGCCGAGCGGCCGCTGTTCCGCCTGCTGTCGCGCGATTCCGATCCGGCGCTGCTCTTCGAGTACCAAAAAGGCGCCAAAACCAATCCGGCGCTCGGGCTGTGGGCCCGCGAGTTCTTGCGGGAGGGCGCGACCGCAGCCCTCGCTCATGCGGGTCACAGCGAAGACCCCCGCGTACGGGGCGCCGCACATCGCATCGCCACCAATATCTCCCGCCACCTGCGGAGCGAGCTGTCGGAGAAGCCGATTGTCCGCAAGGGCGCCCGCAACATGCTGCACCCCGAGGCGTGTCCGCCGAGCCTGTTCGCAGTAGCCATCATTGCCTACATGCCGAGCATGCTCCGCGAGCGCGCTGGCTTCGTCGACCGACTTGGCCACTACCTGGCCCAGACAGCGACCAAGCGCGCATGGGTCATTCAAGTGGGCCGAAAAGCGATCACGCCCACATACCATTTCCTGGGCGACCCCCTCAAGGCGGATTCGGCCGGCAACCCAAAGGATCTGCCCTTCGCCCTCCACTGGATCGAATTGCTCGTCCGCATGGGCGTCCTCGAGACCTCGGGGACGGCCCAGCGCATCTTGGCTCGACTGTACCGCGACTGTGACGCCGACGGCGTATGGAGCCCGAAGAACCTCCGCTCGATCCCGCGCAGCAGCTCCAAGCTTGGCGACTTCGCGTTCCCGTTGGAGCTCGATGGGAAGACCTCCGAGCGTCGGCGCGCCGACGTCACCTTCCGACTGGCTCTGATCGCCAAGCTGGCGGGGTGGGAGACGGAGTACATCTGACGCCGCTTCACCAGCACTTGTGAACTACACAGAAATGGAATAGGATAGGAGTAGCACATGCTACTTCTATGCAAACCCCAGATCTGACGTCCTTCGGCTACACGCCGACCGAAAGCCTGGCCTACTCGGCACTTCTCAGGGCCGGCCCTTCCTCCGGGTACGCGATCGCCAAGCGGCTCTCAATTGCCAGGGCCAACGCCTACCAGGCTCTCAACGGCCTCGTGGCGAAAGAGGCCGCCGTCGTGGTGGACGCCAGCCCCAGGGTTTTCCGCGCCGTGGCCCCAGGCGCCTTGCTCGCTCGAATCACGAGGGAGCAGGCAGCGCGGCTCGACCGCCTCGAAGAAGCGATCGCCGAGATCCGCTCGGACGGAGAGGCCGCAATCGTCCCGTTTCGGGGCAGCGCTGAGTTTGAGGCGCTAGCGCTCCGAACGGCCGTGAGGGCAAACGAGGTGACGTTTCTTGGCCCCCCCGAGCTCCTGCTCTCCCTGGCGCCCATATGGCGGGCGCGGGCCGCAAACAACCGCGCTACTACGCTTTACGCTGTTGGTGCGCCTCCGGACACCGTCCCGTTCGTCCTCAGCGCCACGGTGGAGGTCAATACGGTCGTCAACCGGTTTGGGGTGCCGATCGGAGCCATTCTCACCAACGAGGCCGGAATCATCGCCCAACTCGATCTCGCGGAACCAGCGGGGCTCTGGTTCTCCGACCCGATACTCACAGGGACACTGCGGGCGGCGCTCACAGCCATCGCTTCGTGACATCTTGACAGCATCCTGCTCACGGCACAATTATCAACGTTTCAACCAACCGGTTGGTTGACGATGAGCGATACTCGCGAACGTATTGAGATTGCAGCGGTTGCTGAGTTTGCTAACCACGGGTTTCACGGTGCCCGGGTCCATCGCATCGCTGGGCAGGCAGGCGTGAACAAGCAGCTGCTCTATTACTACTTTGGCTCAAAACGGCAGCTTTACGAGCATTCGATTCGCTCGGTCGCAGACGGAATCCTTCCCGCGGCAGGGGGAGGCCCCAGCCCGGTCGGGACCCCGGGTGAGCGGATCCGCCATCTCCTACGTCTTGCTGCTGACCACCTGTCGGCGCACCCGAACCACGTGCGGACGATCCTACTTGGAGCGCTCGAAGCGCGGCTGCGTGGCGGGGCGCCTGCGCCCCGGGTCGCACGTGATCTGGTGCGCGGAGTCGCCGCCGAGGTCTCCAGGGGGCAGGGGCTGGGACACTTCCGCGACGATGCCGACCCTGAGGATTGTGGCCGTCAGGCCGCGGTGTTGCTTCTGGGGTGGGTCGCGCTGAACCAGGCACTGACGGGTGAGACGGGGCCGAGGTCTGCTGCACCTTCGTGGGTCGACTCGGTGATCGCCCTCCTCAACCGATCGCTCACCTGGTGACCGGCGGGCGCCGAGCTTGGACGGAGCGGGCTACGGAGCGGACGGCGCGAGTTCTGTCTCGTCCCGTTGTGCCTCGTGCTCAACGGCATCCGGCCGCCGGAGCGCGATCTTCAGCACCGCTCGTAGATCATCCACCGGCTCGACGTGGATCCGCCGCCGCTCATCCTCGCTCAGGTCTTCCAGGTCGGCCAGGTTCTCCCCCGGCAGAATGACGCTGGTGATCCCGGCTCGGCAGGCACCCAAGACCTTCTCCTTCACACCGCCAATCGGCAGCACGCGACCTGACAGCGTGATCTCGCCGGTCATGGCCAGGTCGTGCCGAACCGGAATGCCCGACAGCGCGCTGATCAGGGCCGTGGCCATCGTGACGCCCGCAGAGGGGCCATCCTTCGGGATGGAGCCGGCTGGCACGTGGATGTGCACGTCCTTATCGGTGATGGCCTTGGGATCAATACCCAGTGCGCGGGCGTTGGTCTTGGCGTAGGTGAGCGCCGCCTGGGCGGACTCCTTCATGACGTCGCCGAGTTGCCCCGTGAGCACCAGGTTTTCCCGCCCCGGCATGACTGATACTTCGACGAACATGATGTCCCCGCCCGCCGGCGTGTAGTACATCCCGGTGGCGATTCCTACCTGATCTTCTCCCGCTGCCCGCTCCGGGTGCACGGTGGGGCGTCCGATCAGCTCGTCGACGTCGTCCCCTTCGATGGCCACCTTTTCGAGCTCGTGCGTCGCGATCTTGCGCGCCACTTTTCGAGCGATCTTCTTGATCTCTCGCTCGAGCTGACGCACGCCGGCCTCCCGGGTGTAGCCCTGGATCAGCGTCCGGATGGCGCTGTCACCGAGCTTGAGTTCCACCTCGCTCAACCCCGACTCGCCGAGTTGGCGCGGAATCAGGTACTGCCGCGCGATGATCAGCTTGTCGTCCTCGGTGTACCCACTGAACTCCACCGTCTCCATACGGTCCAGCAACGGCGCCGGGATGTTCTGGCGGAAGTTCGCCGTGGCGATGAACAGCACCTCCGACAAGTCGAACGGTAGGCCGAGATAGTGGTCGGTGAAGGAGTCGTTCTGCGCCGGGTCGAGAACCTCCAGCAGGGCCGACGCCGGGTCGCCCTGAAACGACACGCCGAGCTTGTCCACTTCGTCGAGCAGGAACACCGGGTTCTTCGTGCCAGCGCGCTTCATGCCCTCGATAATCCGACCGGGCATGGCGCCGACATACGTACGTCGATGTCCCCGGATGTCGGCTTCGTCGCGGGCACCACCCAGGGAAATGCGGATGTACCGTCGTCCCATCGCCCGCGCGATCGACTTCGCAATGGACGTCTTCCCGACACCTGGCGGGCCAATGAAGAGCAGGATCTGTCCCTTGGTTCCTCGATCATCCTCGTTCCCGACCTGACCCGTCACGCGCTCGTCTGGCGCACGCACCTTGAGCAACTGGCGCACCGCGAGGAACTCGAGCACACGGTCCTTCACGTCCTTGAGGCCGTAGTGGTCTTCATCGAGAATGGTCGCCGCTTCGATGAGATCCAGGTGGTCCTCACTGCGGACGCTCCACGGCAACTCGACGATCGTCTCGAGATAGGTGCGAATGATCTGCGACTCCATGGAGTCGCGGCCGGCGCGCTCCAACCGCCGTAGCTCCCGCTCGACCTCTTCGCGGACACTGTCGGGAAGGGCGAGCTTCTCTACGCGCTCTCGAAGCTCTTCGACCTCCTGAGATCCATCGTCACCGAGCTCCTTCTGGATCGCCTTGAGCTGCTCCCGGAGGAACATCTCACGTTGCCGCTCACCGATTTCCTCTTGAACTTTGGTCTTGATCTCTTCCTGTGCCTCGACGAGCTCGAGTTGCCGCTGGACGTGGATCAGGACGCGGCGGAGTCGCTCCTCGACGCCTCGTGTCTCGAGTAGTGCCTGTCGCTCGCCCGGCGTGATATCGATGTACCCCGCCACCAGGTCGGCAAACCGTCCCGGATCCTCCACTCCCTCGAGCACCTGCTCCACGACCTCTTGCGGGAGGCCCATCTTCAGCGCCAGATCGCTGGCCCGTTCACGCACTTCCTTGTAGAGGGCGACGAAGGCGGCGTCGTCAGAATCGAGCGGCAGGAGATCCGGTGCCTCCTGGACCACCGCCTCCAGGTGACCGGCATTCTCCGAATACTGTAAGACCGCGGCTCGGTACTCACCGTGCAGGAGAAGCTGAATACCGCCTAGCCCACGCTGGACCTGCCCCACGCGGGCGACGGTTCCGGTGGTGTACAACACCTCCGGTTGGGCATTATCGACGTTTTCTCGTTGGGCGACCGCAAAGATGAGCTTGGCCTCACCCTTCAACGAGGCCTCGATCGCCCGCAATGTTGCCGGTCGGCCGGCACCGATGGGCGCCGTTACCCCGGGGAACATCACTGTTTCCCGAAGCGGGAGCACAGGCAATCGCACTCGTCCGGACGTGCGGTCAGTCATGATTCACCTCACCTCTCGGCGAGACTGTGGTTGGCGTATGTGACCGATCACGTCTTCAATGGGCAGCTAGCATGCCGCTGGGCCCTGCCAGTATGGGTCGTCAATGGACTGGAACCCTTCGCATCGGAGCGAGGTACCTGCCGAACGTACCGTTGGAACCGGGGTGCTGCCAGATTGACGTACGAGAGGCGAGAAAGAACGGGCGTCAGGGGGCTCGCGGGGCGACGTTGAGGAGCGCGCGCAGTTCGGACTCGGTCAGCTGTTCTAGAAGCCCGGCACGCGCCTGCACTTCCCTTGCCGGTTCGGCCCCGTCCGCTTCGCACTCAAAGCGGATGATGTCAGCCGGTTCTGGGAACGAGGGCTTGGCCTTCTTGGTAGAAATCAGCCCCGACGTCCGCCCGACTCGCTCGGCGGACCACCGGCGTCCCGCATCGTCCGTAACCCAGCGCATTGCGGCCTCGGTCTGATGGCTCCCGGTTGCCCGTGTGTAGCAGATTGCGTTAATCTATCCCCGGTCCAGACCTAAAGCTACATGGCTGACGATATCCAAGACACGCTTCAAGCCCGACTCACCGATGTGCTGTCCGACTCCTACGAGATCGAAGGGGAGATCGGACGGGGCGGCATGGGCATCGTGTTCAGCGCGCGTGACATACGACTTCGGCGTCGCGTCGCCATCAAGGTGCTCCCGCCCGAACTAGCCTTCCGCGGGGAGATTCGCAAGCGCTTCACTCGGGAAGCGCAGACCGCGGCCAGGCTCTCGCATCCTCACATCGTTCCAATCCACACCGTTGGCGAGGAAGGCGGCCTCGTGTACTTCGTGATGGGCTATGTCGACGGCGAGTCGCTGGCCGCTCGCCTCCGGCGTCGAGAGCGCCTCCCGATCGAAGAAACCCGGCGCATCATGAAGGAAACGGCCGATGCGCTGGGGCTCGCGCATGCCATGGGGATCGTGCATCGGGACATCAAACCCGACAATATCCTCCTCGAGGGTACGCGACGCCGGGTCATGGTCACCGACTTCGGAATAGCCAAGGCGCTGACGGACGCGAGCGGTGGCACGCTCACCGGCACGGGCGTCGCGATCGGCACTCCCGCGTACATGAGCCCCGAGCAGGCAGCCGGGGACAGCGAAATCGACGCGCGCAGCGACATCTACTCCCTGGGGGTCGTCGCCTACGAGATGCTGACGGGTGAGGTACCGTTCAAGGCGCCGACAGTCGCCGGCATCTTGTTGAAGCAGGTGACGCAGCCGGTTCCCAACATCCAAGAGCTCCGCCGCGATTGTCCCGACGATCTCGTCGCCGCGGTCGCTCGGTGCCTCGACAAAGAACCCGAGAATCGCTGGCCCACCGCCGACACCCTTCGCCGCGCGCTCGAAAGCCGCTCGTCGGGCCCCTACCGTCCACGGTCAGCGCTGTCACGACACCCGGGCCCTGCGCGGCGCCCTCGGCCCAGTCCCGCCGCCAAGCAGGACACCGACTGGTGGCGGTGGTTCGAGGAAGGACGCGCATCATCCGGCCGGCCCCGCGAGGCTAGAGCGCGTGATCGCGCAGTGAAGCGCCGTGACACTGAAGAAAGCCCGGTCGGGCCGGTGGGGGAGCCCACCGTGGTGCGGAAGTTCCGTGGGAATTTCGCGTCATATGTGTCCGTGAACGGCGGGTTGCTGCTCCTCAATGTCGTGACGGGCCTGGCCACGCCATGGTTTCTCTTTCCCGCGATCGGCTGGGGGATTGGGCTCGCGTCCCAGTATGGGAAGCTCTGGTCGGCCGGCTACAGTATGCGCGATGTGCTCAATCGACCACCCGCCGACGACGCGCTCCCGTCTCCGAACGATTCCCATCCGTCGGAGCGGCGGAGACTCCCGGCGCCGACGACCGGCGACTTCGGTCTGCTCGCCGGCCAGATCGAGCAAATGCGCAAGGACCACTCGGCCATCATCAAACTCATCGACCGCCTTCCGGAGTCGGAGCGGGTCATGCTCCCGGACGTCGTCCCCACCGTCGAGTCACTGTTTCAGCGCGCCACCGATCTCGCCCGCACGCTCCAGCAGATGGAGGGTCAGGTCGACCAGAACGCGGTGAACCAGCTCGAGGAGCGCATTGCCGAGTTGGAGGGGGAGGAGACGAGCTCGGAGAAGGATCGACGCCTCGACCTGCTCAAGCGCCAACGGGCCACGCTGGCCGAGCTCACCACGCGGCGAGGGAAGATCGAAGGCCAGTTCGAGTCCTGTGTCCTGGCAATCCAGAACGTGCGGTTCGACCTGCTGCGACTTCGTTCGGCCGGCGTGGCCGAGGTCTTGAGCGACCTCACCTCCGCCACCCAGGCCGCGCGCGCCCTCAAGATCGACGTGGAAGCCGCCATCGATGCGGCGGGGGAGATCAAGGAGGCGTTGGGGGGGTATCGAACACGATAACGGGTCGAGCAGTCACCACGCGGCAGGATGGCACCGTGGTCCGCGTCACCACTCCCCACCTTCCACACTCAGAACAAAGCGATATCCCGTATCGCCTGCCTCAGGTCTTCGACTTGCGGGAGGATGACGTCCTCCAAGTCCGGTGCGTAAGCGACAAACGTGTCGAGCGCGCCGACCCGCCGGACCGGCGCATCGAGCCAGGGAAACAGATCGTCCGCTATGCGCGCCGCGATCTCCGCTCCGTACCCCCACGAGATGGAATCTTCATACGCGACGACCACACGGTTGGTCTTGCGGATCGAGTCACCAATGGTGGCCCAATCCACCGGGCTCAGCGTCCGTAAGTCGACCACCTCCGCGCTGATCCCCTCCGTTTCCTCGAGCGCTTTCGCGGCCACGACCGAGCGTTGAACGACCGCGCCGTACGTCACGACGGTAACGTCGCTGCCCGCCCGAACCACTTTCGCCTTCCCGAAGGGAATCATGAAATCCGGCCCGGGATAGGAGGCTTTGTTGTACGTCTGTCGGTAGAGGTGCTTGTGCTCGAGGAAGAGGACGGGATCGTCGCACCGAATTGCCGTGCGTAGCAGTCCGTTGGCGTCGAGCGCCGTCGACGGACACACGACACGCAGCCCCGGCAGGCTCGTGAAGATCGCGGCCCCGGTTTGCGAGTGGTAGATCCCTCCGCCCTTGAGGTAGCCACCGTAGGTGACCCGGATGACCACGGGGGCTTTGAAGGCGTTGTTGCTCCTCCACCGCAGGAGAACGAGTTCGCTGCGGATTTGGTGATAGGCCGGCCAGACATAGTCGAAGAACTGGATCTCAACCACTGGTTTGATGCCGCGGGTAGCAAGCCCCACGGCCCGGCCCACGATGTTCGCTTCCGCCAACGGCGAGTTGTACACGCGGTCGCCCCCGAACTTCCGCTGGAGCCCCCAGGTCACCTTGAACACACCGCCTTTTCCCTTGACCTGCTCGAGGTTTCGATCCCTCGATACGTCCGCGATGTCCTCGCCGAACACGACGATGCGCGGATCACGCGTCATCTCGTCGCTCATGCACTTGTTGAGGAGATCCACCATCGTGGTGGGGTCGCCGTGGAACTGCGGATCGTCCTCCGTGTCGAAGTCTTCGCTCGTGGGATCCACGTCCGGGGAATACACGTAGAGCTCGACGGTGTCTGGCTGTGGTTGCGGAGAGGCCAGGGCGACCTCCGTGGCGAGCTCGATTTCCTCTTCGACCTTCGCCCGGATCTCGGCGAGTTCAGCCTCGGTCGCGACCCCTTCAGCCAGCAATCGGGCGGGAAACGTGACCAGCGGATCCCGTCTCGCTTCGACGTCACGTTCTTCCGATGACTTGTAGTGCACTTCGTCATCGGACAGCGAGTGTGAATACGGCCGAATCACGTCTGCATGCACCAACGCCGGCCCTTTCCGCGTGCGGCAATGGGCAATTGCGCCGGCCAGAACCTCGTACGAGACGATCGGGTCGCAGCCATCCATGTCGTCCACGTAGAGGTTCGGAAAGCAGCCGACCAGGCTGGAGATCGACCCACCAGCGGTCTGCACCTCCACCGGCACCGAGATGGCATACCCGTTGTCCTCCACGAGGAACAAGACAGGCAGCTGGAGGTTGCTCGCCGTGTTGAGCGCCTCCCAGAACTCGCCCTCGCTCGTGGTGCCGTCGCCTGAGGAGCAGAAAACGACCTCGTCGCGCCGGCTCAGCGTCTCACGGTCGGGGATATCCACGATCCGAGCATAGCGCAGCCAGGCTTCTGCGCACCCTACTGCGTTCAGATACTGCGTCCCGGTGGGGCTCGAGGAGCTCACGATGTTGAGATCCTTTCGGCCCCAGTGGGACGGCATCTGCCGACCGCCTGAGTTCGGATCGTCGGCCGCCGCGACTGCCGACAGAAGCATCTCCGTAGGCGTCATTCCCAGCGCCAGACACAACGCACGATCGCGGTAGTAGGGGTAGAACCAGTCGTAGCCAGGCTTGAGGAGTTTGCCGACGGCGACGAGGACGGCCTCGTGACCAGCACCCGAGATCTGGAAGAAAATGCGGTTCTGGCGTTTGAGCTGGATCTCTTTGTCATCGAGCTGGCGGGAGAGACTCATGATGCGGTAGATGTCGAGCAACTCGGCCTTCTCGAAGCGCGCCGTCCGTCGCCGCTTCGGTTGCTGGCTCGTGCCGCTCTTCGAATCCGCTCGGGAGGTCATGGCCGGTAATAATACTCGGTCAGCGAAGCTTCGTCAGCTTTCTCAGAGCGTCCAGCTTTTCCAACGCGGACTTCGACGGCGGAACGTCACCGATACTCACGATCGCATCACGGATGTCGAGCAGCACCTCCAGGATCAGCTGTTCCCGCTGGAACGAGGCATCGAGTTGCTGCATCCGCTCCTTGTCCTCCTGCGTGGAGGCTAGGCTGTATGCCTCACGGTATATGGATTCGAGGTTTGCGAGTATCCGCTCCCGGGGACGTGCGTTCATGCCTGGTCATCTCCGACGCAACGAAGGGTGGACGAGAGACCGCCAGCGGCGGTCATGCCGAGTATCGGATGCCGACCACACCGCTCGGCACCTTGGGGGTGAAGAACGTCGACTTCTGCGGCATCACCGCGCCCGCATCGGCTACCGCGAGGACAGCTTCGACGGGGGTTGCATTGAGCAGCACGCCGTACGCCGCTCGACCGGTGCGTACCTCGTCGATCACGTAGGCGGAGTCTGAGGAATATTCGACTCGCGCGGTCTCCCCCATAGCCGCCGCGAGACGTTTCACGATCAGCTCGTCGACCCTCGCGACATCGAGAGCGGCGACGGCAGGCTCGCCCGCGAAGGGCAGATCTCCCAGGCGGGCGCCGCTCTTGAGAAGCAGGGCAAGTGCCTGGCTGCCGGGAAGCACCAGCACGCACGCGGTACCGCGTGACGCAAGGGGAGCGAGCTCTTCCACATAGTGCGCCTCGGGCGGGAGTTCCCTCAGTTGGAATCGCTCACGGAACTGGGAAACCAGTGTTCCGGCATTGATCGGTGGCCCGTAGAGCAGCCGGTGCGTGGGGCCGACCACGAGCCCCGGATCATCGATGGGAACAACGAGACACGGAATCCGGTTTGCTGACGGATTCTCGCCGACGTACGTCACCGCCGTCTCATACCGATGGTGGCCATCGGCCAGGTATAGCGCACCGGAACCGGCGGCGCCGGCCAGGGTCTGGGCTCCGGCGCCAGCGACGTGCCAGATGGTGACGTCCGCTTCCTGGACGCGTGCGGTTCCCCACGGGGGGCTCCGCATAACCGCGTCCATTGCCTCCCGCAAATCACCGCTGGGGTCTCGCGCTAGCAAGAGTAACTCCTCGAACATGGCTTCCGTGGCGCGGAGCAGGGCGAGGCGGTCGGCCTTTGGTCCACTGTGTGTTCGCTCATGTGGCTTGACGCGACCCGTTGAGAACGGTTCCACCGCGATCCCGCCGATGACGCCGGCACGGCTGACGGTCTGGCCGTCCGGTTGCACGAACGTCTGGCGCAGCACGGTGACTGTCGGTGCACCGTCACGCTCGAGCACGCCGCTCCCGATCCATCGGCGCAGGGTCCCCGCAGCGTGGAGGTACGGGTCGTCACCGCCCTGCGGCAGGATGTAGTGCACGATGTTGTCCGGATGTCGTGACGCGAGGCGCTCTCGGTCGGCCGGCGTGATGACATCATACGGTGGCGCCAGGAGCTCGTTCAGTCGGTCTCGCGCCGCAAAGCGGTATCCGTCAAACGGACGGACGAGGGCTCGGGATTGATCGGGATTCAGGATCTTCCTCCTCGGAGCGGTCGCGACAACCGCTCAGCAGGATGTCAGCAGCGTCGGCTGGCCATCAGCGTCGTCTTCCCTGCGACCACGGGCGGGCCGCCTGAGTCGCTCCCTCCAGGAGTTGCCGGTAGGACACGAGTCGGCTCTCCGCGACCGCTCCTTCGCTCACCGCCGCCACGACCGCACATCCGGGTTCACTCAAGTGGCGACAGTTGTCGAACCGACATCCGGGTGCGACACGCTGGATCTCGGGAAACGCGGCAGCGACCTCCGGGGGCTCTAGTCCCCAGAGGCCGATGTCACGAAGGCCCGGTGTATCCACCACGAAACCCGTTTCCCCAAATGGGTGCATCTCGGCAGCAACCGTCGTATGCCGGCCGCTCTGCGAGCGCCGGCTCACGGGGCGCGTTCGCAGTTGGAGCCCCGGTTGCAGCGCGTTCAACAAACTCGATTTGCCAACGCCCGTCGGACCCATCAACAGCGACACACGTCCATCGAGGAACTCCTGGAGTTCCGACAAGCCCCGACGTTCGGGGACACTTGTCACCACCAGCGTATACCCCACCTGTCGGTAGGGAGCGGCGATCTCCGCGCAGTCGTCGACGAGGTCGCACTTGTTCACGACCATCACGATGGGGAGATCATTGGCCGACACGACTGCGGTGAATCGATCCATCAGGTGCGGATCCCAGTCAGGGAGGGCCGCCGCGCCGACGACAACGACCTGATCGATATTCGCCGCAACCGCCCGTACCCCGCGTGATCGTCCTGGCATCCGCCGCTTGAGCACCGAGCGGCGTGGCCTTCGATCTTCAATTGTGATGGAACCGTCGTCATGCGGCAGAATGGCGACGACGTCACCGACGAGCAGCGGATCCTGGTTTCCCTGTTTGAGACGACCACGAAGACTGGCTTCCAGCGTTCGTTCGCCGGCGCGGACGAGATACCGCCCGCCCGTCTTGGAGAGCACCATCCCGTCGAAGCTCACTACCAGTCCGGATGCTCCGCATTCGCGGCAACCACGGCGTCGAGGTGACGTTTCACCTCGACGAGGGAGAGTTGCCGCAAATCGGCCTCCGCACGCTGGGGGGTGTCGGCGAAGGTCAAGTACGGACTCTCTAAATGGCTCACCACGCGGTCCCCTTCGACCGACCACTGCACGAATAGCAGCGCGGCGCCGAACCGTCCATCGGCATCGGGCGATTCGTCCACGTACACCGCCACGGAATACGCGCGACCGTCCGGTCCTCCGAAGGCCGGTGGACGATCGTGCACGTCCTGATAGCCACCAAGAGTCGTGTCGTCACTCACCGACGACCGAAAGCCTCCTTCGCAATGCTGCCGACCATGAAACCCACGTTCGCCGGACGCTCGGCGAGCCGTCGCATGAGATACGGGTACCAGTGCGTTCCGAACGGGACGTACACCCGCATGTTGTACCCCTGCCAGCGCAGGGACTCCTGGAGGTCGCGCCGCACGCCGTAGAGCATCTGGAACTCGAACCGGTCAGCACCAACGCCACGCTCTTTCGCGAAGGCCACGGTCTCGCCAATCAGCACTTCGTCATGGGTCGCGATACCCGGATAGTCCCCGTGCTCGAGCAGCTTGCGCATGAGCCGCGAAAACGAGGCCCGGACGTCCGCTCGCTCTTGAAAGGCAACATCCGGCGGCTCGGCGTAGGCGCCCTTACACAATCGGACCCTGGCTTTCGCACCGACTAGGTCGTCGATGTCCTTTGCGGATCGGCGCATGTAGCTCTGAATCACGACGCCCGTGAGCCCGTCATACTCGGGATGCAGAACATCATAGAACAGCCGCAGCGTCGCCTCCGTGTGCTTCGAGCCCTCCATGTCCATGCGGATGAAGGTGCGCGACTCCCGGGCTCGGTCCAGAATGGCGCGCATGTTTTCGGCGCACAGGGCGGTGTCGATATCGAGACCGAGCTGGGTAAGCTTGACCGAGACGTTCCCGTCGAGCTTCGCCGTGGCCACGCCGTCGACGGTTCGAATGATAGCGTCACGCGCCAGACGGGTTTCCTCGGGCGAAGAAACGCTTTCGCCCAACAGATCGAGGCTCACCGTGATGTTGCGGGCATTGAGGACGCGCCCGGCCTCGATCGCACTTTCCAGAGTCTCGCCGGCGACGAATCGTGTGGCAACTCGGCGTGCAAGGCCGTTGCGCTTCACGAAATCGAGCACGCCTCGACGCTCGCTGAGCCAGAGAAAGGTGCTGCGTAGCATGCGGCGCTAGCCGATCATTGGGGGTGGAAGGCTTCGCCCGTGCGCGCCATGGAGACCAACCGTTCGCAAGGCGCGAAGCGATCCCCGTACTGCTGAGCCAGCGTCTCGAGCGTCGCAACGGCCTGCGGCAGTCCGACTTCGTCCAGGTACCTCAGCGGGCCGCCGCGAAATGCCGGAAACCCGATGCCGAACACGGCCCCGATATCGCCGTCGCGAGTATTGCGAACGATCCCTTCATGGAGCGCGCGCACGGCCTCGTTGAGCATGATGTAGACGAGGCGTGGCTGCACGTCGTCCCGCGGAACCTGCGGATCCGGGTGGGCTCCGATGATCTCGTACGCGGCCATGTCGACATCGCGACGCTTCCCACCCTCGTAGCGGAAGAACCCTCGCTGGTTCTTCCTGCCGAAACGGCCGTCCTCCAGCATGCGCTGCAATCCCCCGGTGGGCTGCAATCGGTCCCCGAGCGCGGCGTGCAAGACTTTCGAGGCATTCAGCGCGACGTCGAGTCCCACTTCGTCGATCAGGGTGATCGGCCCAACCGGGAACCCGAACTTCACCATCGTCTTGTCGATGGTCTCGACGGCAACACCTTCCTGAAGCAGCCGGCCGGCCTCGTTCAGATAAGGGGCGAGAAGACGATTGACCCAGAACCCTGGACTGTCACGGACAACGATCACCGTCTTCCCCATCTTCCGGCCGAAGGCCGCCGCCGTGACAGTCGCCCACGGCGCCGTTCCTTCACTGACGATCACTTCGAGCAGCGGCATCTTCTCGACTGGCGAAAAGAAGTGCATACCGAGCATGCGATCCGGCCGCTGGAGTCCCTGGGCGATCTCCGCAATCGGAATCGTGCTGGTGTTCGACGCCAGAACGCACCGCTCGCCGACCTGCGCCTCGAGTTCGGCGAACACTTGCTGTTTGAGTTCGAGATCTTCGAACACCGCCTCGATTACGAGATCGGCACGGCCCAGACCGTCCCAGCCCACGCCACCCGAAAGGAGCCGACTCAGGCGACGGTGCTCGAATCTGGTGAGGCGATGGCGCTCCCGCTGTTCATCCAGCAGCCGGTGCGCCACCGCCAGTCCCCTGCCAACGCTGGGCACGTCACGGTCCTTGAACCGCACGTCGGCCTGCGCCTTCATGACTGCTACCGCACCGATCGATGCACCCATGAAGCCCACCCCGACCACCCCGAGGTTGCTGACGGGATGTGGTGCGGGGGTGTCGCCCGGCAGGCCCGGGTCTTTCTTGAGCGCCGTCGTGGCAAAGAAGATCCTCACCAGATTGCGGGATACGGCGCTCACCGCCAACTCGGCGAACAGCGACGCCTCGACATCGAGCCCGGCTTCCATGCCATGCTTCATCCCGTGCTCCACGGCCTGCAACGCGGCAAGCGGAGCGGGATAGTGTCCACCGGTTTTCTTGAGGACCTGCTTCCGGGCGGACGAAAACACCAACCGCCGACCGAGAGGGTTGTCGTCGAGAGCGAAATCTCCCAGTCCAGCACGACGCCGTTTCGGCTGCCAACCCGAAGCCAGTCTCGCGGCCGCCTCCTCGGCAACCCGGTCGAGAATGGCCGGGTGCACGAGCTCGTCGACGATCCCGATTCGATGCGCGCGCCGAGCCGGGACCTGTTTGCCGGCCAGGATCAGATCGAGTGCCGCACGAACTCCGATGAGTCGGGGGAGACGCTGGCAACCGCCCGCCGCCGGCAGAATGCCCAGCTGCACCTCTGGCAGCCCGATGAGCGTCTTCGGATCGTCCGCGGCAACGCGGTAGGTGCAGGCAAGCGCGGTCTCCAACCCACCACCCAAACACGCCCCGTTGATCGCCGCCACCATCGGCTTACCAAGCGTGGCGAACCGGGTCACTAGGACCTGCCCTCCGCGTACGAGCGCGTGCGCCTCCCCGCGAGAGGCCAGACCCCCGAACTCATCGATGTCGGCGCCGGCGATGAACGACCCGGCTTTGCGGGAAATCAAGATCCCGGCTCGCACGTCCGGATCTGAGGCAAGTCGGTCGAGGACGCGCTCGAACTCCTCTCGCACGCCGCGCGTGATCTTGTTCACTGGTTCGGCGGGCAGATCGAGCTCGAGCCACGCGATGCCTCGTTCGACACGAGCCGTTAGCGCCGCCGTCATCGACGCTCCAAGACCATCGCGAAGCCCATCCCTCCCTGCGCACAGACCGAGATGAGCCCGAATTGGGCGTCGCGGCGTGTCATCTCGCTTGCGAGGGTGAGGGTGATCCGCGCGCCCGTTGCCCCGAACGGATGGCCGAGCGCGATGGATCCTCCCATGACGTTCAGCGTCTCCCAATTCACCTCGCCGACCGCCTCGGACCTGCCGAGTTTCTCGACCGCCCACTGCTTCGATTCGAGTGCCTGGATGTTCGACAACACTTGGGCAGCAAAGGCCTCATGCATCTCCACCAGCCCGAGATCCTTCCAGCCGATCCCGGCACGCTCAAGGGCTTTTGGCACAGCGTACGCCGGACCCATGAGCAGTTGATCTCCCGGATCGAGTGCCGCGACGGCATAGGACCGGATGTAGGCAAGTGGCTCATGCCCCAACGCACGGGCCGTCTCGTCAGCCATCAGCACCACCGCAGCCGCACCGTCGGTCAGAGGCGAGCTGTTGGCGGCCGTGACACTGCCGTACCGACGGTCGAACACCGGCTTAAGCTTGGCAACTTGCTCTACGCTCGTATCGGGCCGCACTCCATTGTCGCGGGTAATGGGCTCCGCATGACCGTCGGCGAAAAACGGGGCGATCTCCGCGGTCAGGCGACCGTCTTCGGTCCCGGCGTGCGCGAGCCGATGGCTCCGAACGGCGAAGTCGTCTTGCGCCTGCCTGCTGATCCCATTGAGCTTGGCCATCTTCTCGGCCGACTCCCCCATCGATTCACCGGTGGACGGCTCGGCGATGGCCGGGCTCACCGGGACGAGGTCCTTCGGACGAAACCCCGACAACAGCTTCACCCGATCGTTTACGGTCTTGGCCTTGGAGAGACCGACCAGGATCTCGGAAAACCGCTTCGAGTGCAGGATGGGAATGTCCGAGAGGTTCTCCGCACCACCGGCAATCACGACGTCCGAATGGCCCAGCCGGATCTGATCGTGACCCATCACGATAGCGCTGTTCGACGACGCACAGGCTCGGTTCACCGTTGCCGCCGGAATGCTCGCGGGGAACTGTGGCAGGAGACTGACCTCGCGCGCGATGTTCGGGACCAGCGGGCTCGCCACGACTTGGCCGAAGTACACCTCGTCCACTTCCGCGCCGCGGAGACCGGCCCGGTGCACGAGTTCCACCACCGTGTGGCGGGCAAGGTCGACCGCCGACACGTCCTTGAGATCCGTGCCGGCCCGGCTGAAGGGTGAACGACAGCCCGCCACCACGGCGACCCGACGCCCGTTCGCTGTCTGAGACATGATGACGGAAAGCTACTGAGGGGGGGGAAAGCGGGCCAGCAGGATCGTCGGTGTTACTATGACTCTTGTGGCAGCCTGTCCGCCCTGCGCATCATTCGGGCGGGCGGCGCGCGAGGACGCTCGCAACGGCTTTCGTGCGCCCGTCCAGGGTCTCCAGTACTTCGCGGGCCAGGACGATCTCGAAATGCCCGAGCAAGGTCCACAGCTCGCCCGTTTTCAGGAGGTGCTCATCCGAGGTCGGCCCCCACCCCAACTCCCGTTGCTGCTCCAGGAACGTCTCGGCCAGGAAGTAGCCGCCCGGCTCGACGGCGTCGAGGAAGTCCGGAAGGCGGCGGCGATCCAGGTAGTTGAACTGCAACACGAAACCGTACGGGCCATTGGGGATCGGCGCACCGGACAGGTCGGCCTGCACGAACTCGACGGCCACCTTCGCCTTCTGCGCCGCCCGCTCCGCTTCCTGCAACCGCGTCGCGTCGCCGTCGACGGCAACCACCGTGGCACCCCGCTTAGCTGCCGCGATCGCATGGATTCCCTTGCCGCAGGCCAAGTCGAGGACCCGCACGTCGGCGTGGATAAGGCGCACGTGCCACTGGAACCATGTGCTGGGGACGCTGCGGCCGCTGGCAGCTGACACGAAATGGACGCTCCTTTTTCCTACCTGACCCGGGCAGCCAACCTCGAAGCCATGGCTGCGGAACCCGTCGATCTCCTGGTCATCGGTGGCGGGATTACCGGTGCCGGGATTGCCCGAGACGCCGCGATGCGTGGCATCCGCACTGCCCTCGTCGAGATGGGGGACTTCGCGGCGGGCACGAGCTCCCGAAGCTCTCGTCTCGTCCACGGCGGATTGCGCTACCTCGAGCACCGCCACTGGAAGCTCGTCTTCGAGGCCTGCCGTGAGCGGAGAACTCTTCTCCGGATCGCACCTCATCTCGTCTGGCCACGGTCGTTTCTCTTCCCGATTCACGAGGGCAGCCGGCTGTCGACCTGGAAACTCGAAGCCGGGCTCGTGCTGTACGATCTCTTGGCCCTGCTCAGAAATGTGCGTCTCCATCGGATGCTGAGCAAGCGAGCGCTGCTCCAGGCCGAGCCGGGCCTCCGGCCGAGGGGGCTCAAGGGCGGTGCTCGGTACTTCGATGCGCAGTGCGACGATGCGCGCCTGACCCTGGCCAACGTACGGGACGCCCATCGGCACCGGGCCATCGTCGCCAACTACGCCCGCGCGGAGCGGCTGGAACTCGCAGGGGGTCAGGTAGGAGGGGCCCAGATCACCGATCTCGTGACCGGAATCACGAGGCTCGTACGGGCACGCATCGTGGTGAACGCTGCTGGCCCATGGTCCGATGAGGTGCGACTCCCGGACGGGGGCGTCCCGGCCCTTCGCTGTACCAAAGGGGTCCACATCGTCGTGCCGAAACGGGCGCTCGGCAACCATGAGGCCATTACGTTCATCTCCCCCATCGACGGCCGGGTCATGTTCATCGTCCCGTGGGGTGAGCTCACGTACATCGGGACCACGGAATCGGAGCTCGACGGCGGGCCTGGTGAGGTTCGTGCCAGCGGCGAGGACGTCATCTATGTGCTTCGGTCGGCGAATGCCTTGTTCCCGGACGCCCGACTAGGGCCGGAGGACGTTCTGGCTACCTGGGCAGGGGTCCGCCCGCTCGTGCGGCAAGAGGACACCACGGATCCCGCTGCCGTGTCCCGAGAGCACGTGATTATCGAGAGCGAGAACGGGCTGCTGTCGATCGTCGGCGGCAAGCTCACCACCTACCGCAGCATGGCGGCCGAGATGGTCGACCGGATTGCCCACCACCTTCACGAGCGGGACGGCAGGGTGGTCCCCGCACGGGCACCCACGCACCGAGAGCCGCTGCCAGGTGGTGAATCGCGTGATCTCGACGTCGTGGCCACAGCCGCCATCACCGACGGGTTCTCAGAGACCGTCGCCCTCCACCTGGCTCACACCTACGGGAGCGAGGCCCCGGCCGTCGCGCGCTTGGCCCTGTCGGACCCGAAGTTGAATGAGCCTGTCGTGCCCGGACACACCACACTCTGGGCAGAGCTCCTCCACGCCATGCGGCGCGAGATGGCCATCACACTCTCAGACCTCTTGATTCGGCGGACCCACCTCTTCTACGCGGCCCCCAAGGCCATCCTCGAGATGGCTCCGGCCATTGCCGATCTGGCCGTCCGGGAAATGGAGTGGGATGATGCCCGGCGGGAGGCCGAGCTCGCCGCCTATCGGTATGAAGTCGAGCGCGGCACCGCCTTCCGACACGAACTGACCGAGGCGGCCGACTGAGTTAGAAGCTGCGGAGGTCGATGTCGTCGACGTCGGGGAGCGCCGACCCGTTTGCCCTGGCGTCACGGAATTCACGGGCCTTCCGATACTCCACGCGCAGTCGCTCCATCAGTTCCGCCCGCCGTTCGTACAACCGCTTCGGGGTCCGCGGCTTCCGCTTGGCCAACGCGTACGCAGTGAGGAGCGGCAATCCGACGGTGCCGTCGAGGTAGCAGACCACCGAGTTGGGAAGTTGCTCGGGATCGACCTTTCCCCAACTGACGGCTTCGCCCGGCGTGGCACCGGAGAGTCCCCCGGTATCCACGCGGGCATCGGTGATCTGCAGATAGTAGTCGTGTCCCCGCTCTTCGATTCCCAGCACTTCCTGGATCTGCGGTTCGGTCTGTAATACGAAGTTCTTGGGACTCCCGCCACCCACGATGAGCACCGCGCTCTTGCCACCACGGCGCTTGGCGTCGAGCACAATGGCGGCGGTCTCGTTGACGTCGGCCGAGACGTCATAGCCGATCTTGTATCCGTCCAACTGCAACTCCGCGACATTCATGCCGATCGACGAATCGCCTGGCGACGACGTGTAGATGGGGAGGGCGTGTTCGTATGCCGTGGCCAGCAGGGACTTGTTGCTCAAGCCCAGGGCTCGTTCGCGCTCGTGAACGTATTTCCCCAGGAGATAGTGGTACTCGGCACTCCCCATCCGCCGCTGGAACTCGTCCTGCTGCGAGACCTGCCGCAGGAACTCGTCTGTCTGCAACAGCACGGCATAGTCGAAGAAGATATCGTAGATCCTTACGACGCCTTCCGCTCGTAACTCTACGTCGTCGGCGCGGGGCGTTCCGCGATGCATCGAGTACCCGAGGGCGAAATGACAGTCGTGGTAGAGGTTGGCCCCCGTGGAGACGATCCAATCGACGAACCCTGCTTCGATGAGCGGGATCACGCAGGACATCCCGATGCCGGCCGGGGTCATCGCGCCCGTCAAGCTCATCGCTACGGTCACGTCGTCTTCCAACATCCGCTCCGCGAAGAGTTGCGACGCCTCTCGCAGGCGGCCAGCGTTGTAGGCGAGAAACGCGTTTTCCATCAGTTGCACGACCGACTCGTCTCCCCGAATCGGCCGGGGGCTGATGGGCGCTCCACCAAGCAGTGTGCTCTTCCTCTCAGGCATCGCCGTTCCCTTCCAACGGAAGCTGTCGCTATGGGATCACGTTCTCTCGGCGACGGCCGCGCGCCGCGATAACAAGTCGAACGATCTCCGCAGGCGTGTCCACGACTTTGAAGATGTCCATATCTTCTGGCGCGATCTTCCCGCTGGCCACGAGTGTCTGCTCCAACCACGCAACGAGACCCGACCAGTAGGCGGTTCCGTACAAAACCACCGGCATGTCCCGTACTTTGCCCGTCTGAATCAGCGTCAGCGCCTCAAACATCTCGTCCAGCGTCCCGAATCCCCCGGGAAACACGATGAAGGCGGACGAGTACTTGACCAGCATGGTCTTCCGCACGAAGAAGTACCGGAAATCCACCACACGGTCGACGTATGGGTTGGAGTGCTGCTCGTTGGGCAGCTCGATGTTGAGTCCGATGGAAGGGGCTCCCGCCTCCCGCGCACCCTTGTTGGCGGCCTCCATGATGCCCGGCCCTGCACCGGTGAGGACGGTGTAGCCTTGCTCCCCCAAGAGGCGTGCCGTCTCGGTCGCTGCCGCGTAGACGGGATCTCCCGGCGTGGCGCGCGCCGAGCCAAAAATCGTGATGGCCTCGCCTACCTCCGAGAGCTCTTCGAAACCCTGGACGAACTCGCCCATGATCCGGAGCACTCGCCATGGATCCGTCTGGGTGAACGCTGCTCGCTCGAGATGTGGCGACACGAACAGTCGTTCATCGGCCGTCAGGCGTGGCGGTCGAGGCTGGGGCTTCCCGTCACCCGGTTGAGAGCTGTTCGATCGCTGTGACATTGTCGTCCTGAAGGTTGTAGAAGAAGGGAGACAGACGCACGTGCCCCGGTCGGGCGTCGGCCACGACCTGCGCATCCGCCAGCCGCCGCACAGCACTGGGAGGATCGGCCTGTGGGATCATTACGATCGCGGATCGGGCGGCAGGGTCGGGGGCAACCAGCGGGGACAGCCCGGCCGCTTTGGCCCGCTCGATGAGATCCTCCGTGAGATCCGCCACGACGGCGCGGATCCGCGCCACACCGATCTCCCGGATGATCTCCAGCCCGCCGAGCTGCGCATGCACCGCCGCGAGCGCCGGGGTGCCCTGCTCGAAACGACGGGCATCCGCGTGCCACTCGATGGTTCGGGGGTCGAACTCGAATTGGCGCGCATGGGCGAACCAACCGGTCACTGTCGGGGTGAAGCGCGGTATCAACTCGCTCCGAACGTAGAGAAAGGCAATGCCCGGTCCGCCGAGCAACCACTTCAGACCGCCGGCCGTCAGGAAATCCACCTCAGCTGCATGGACGTCGAGGGGGAGCTGGCCGACGCTCTGGTAGGCGTCGATGTAGCACAGCGCGCCCCGCGCATGGGCGGCGCGCGCTACGGCGGCGATATCCTGAACCGCCCCCGTGGTAAAATAGACGTGTGATGTTGCGACCAGCGCCGTTCGCTCGTCGATCGCGGCCGCCAGGTGCTCAACGGGTACCGTGACCCCGTCCGGACTCTCGACGATCTCCACGTCGACCCCACCGTGCCGACGGGACAACCACTGGTAGGCCACGGTCGGGAAATCGAGGGCCGTAGTGACCACCTTCGGTCTCTTGGTATAGTCGAGGATCCCGGCGAGCACCGATGTGGCTGTCGAGATCGAGGCGTGCAGTGCGACTTCGGGAGCCCGAGCCCCCACGATGGTCGCGTATCCTGCACGAAGTTCGGCGAGCGCCTCCCACCAGACATCGTACCACGCGGCCGCCCCGCGTGACGCCCACACGTCCATGAACGCCTGCACCCGCTCACGGGACCGCGTGGAGAGTGCCCCCAGAGAGCAGGAATTCAGATAGATCAGCTGCTCGAAGATCGGGAACTCGGCACGATAGTGGGCGAGCGCGTGGGCGCCGGAGGTCCTTGCGAGTGCCATAGGCGCCAATATACAAGTATCCTGTGGGGGGGTCAGCGCCCGCGCGCCGGAGCGACATTCGAACGGCGCCCGAGAATCGCCCACGCACTGATGGCTGCCCACGCGGCCTCCAGCACCATGAAGCCCAGGCGGCGATCCACGACGGCGACGACCGTCAGCAGCAGGGCACCGAGGAAGTTGAACCACAGGTAGGAATTGCCGGTGCTCGTCCACACCCGGCGCTGTAACGCGAAATAGGCTCCGAGCACAAGACCCGCGCCCATCAGCGAGATGACTTGAACAATCCAACTCACGTTCCTGCCTCCGACCGACGTAAGGGTTGGCTGCGGCTCACCGTGGCCCTGGCCGCCCGCTCAGTGGTGCGGCCACGGCTTGGCGCGGATCTCATCCGGACGGTCTGGGCGTTCCGCGCGCGACGCTGGTACCGCCACCCGCCATTTCTCCCCATTCCGCCCACGGAGTATATGCGGTGGCGCATGTACACGGCATACGGTGACGAGTTTGCCGTGCCGTCGGTGGAGGACGTCATTCGCTTCGTCACGTGGCGGCGCACGGTCATGCATCTGTGAGTCCGGAGCGGAGGGCAGCGCTCGTCCGGGCGCGGGCCCATGGTCTCGGTTTCGAGGGCGTGGGTATCTGCGATCTCAGTCCGACCCCGCATGCCGCCGCGCTCACCCATTGGATCGAGCAAGGGATGGCGGGCACCATGAGGTACATGGCCCGCCAGGCTGCCCGGCGGCTGGAGCCGGCCACCATCGTCCCCGGTGTGACCCGCGCTGTGGTGGTCGCGAAGAACTACTACCAGCCCGACTCGCCCCCAAGGAACGGAGCCGGTCGCGTCGCGAAGTACGCCCGGGGACGCGACTACCATCAATCGCTCCGGGTACCGCTCGACGCACTCGCCGCCTACCTCCGCACACTGGGGGACAAGGAAACAATCGCCCGCGCCTATGTCGACGCCGGTCCAGTACCGGAGCGAGAGCTGGCCCAGCGCGCAGGGCTCGGTTGGATCGGGAAGAACACCATGCTCATCTCCCCCGCGGGTGGATCGTACTTCTTTCTCGCCGCCGTGTTGACGAGCCTCGATCTTGCCGTCGACCCGCCGTTCGAAGCTGATCGATGCGGAAGCTGTCGACGCTGTCTCGATGCGTGCCCTACCGTCGCCTTTCCCACGGCGCGGGTCCTGGACAGTCGGCGCTGCATCTCCTACCTGACCATCGAGCACCAGGGAGTAGTCGAGCCATCGTTGTGGCCGGCCGTGGCACCATGGGTCTTCGGCTGTGACATCTGTCAGGCCGTATGTCCGTGGAACGAGAAGTTTGCGCGGCAGGCCGACGACCCGATGCCTGACCGGCATCCCGAACTCGAATGGCTCGACCTCGCCGACTTGCTCGCCATGTCCGACGACGAGTTCACACATCGATATGGGTGGACCCCTCTGGAGCGACCGGGCGCCGACGGAATGCGGCGCAATGCCCGGATCGCGTCGTCGTCGATCACCGACCAGGCGTCTTGAGAACCACTTCACCGAAGAAGCGGGGGGCGCTGGTCGGAAAATCGAGGGCACTCAAGGAGTCGACGAGCCATGCCGCCCGCTGCGATCGGTCTGGCGTGATCAGGCCCGGTGGCCGCTGCCACGTCGAGCGCAGCACCGCGTCTTTCACGCGGCCCGCCGGATCGAGCACCACGCACGCCACACCGCCACGGTTCAAGGGCTCCACCAGCGAGAACGGGCCGTACGTGAGCAGATTCCCGAGCGAATAGAAGATCAGCGCGTCCTGATACCACTCCGCGGCCCGCATGACGTGAGGACCGTGGCCGAAGACGGCCGACGCGCCAGACTCGACCGCAGCCCGCGCAAACGCCACGGCGTTCCCGCGATTCTCCCCCAAGTAGTACTCGGCTTCACTCGGCGTACGTTGCGCATCGCGCCCCTCCGCTCCCATGTGCATCGTTACGATGAGCCGAGGGTACCGTACCGCGGCACGGGTTACGTGGCGGCGGACACCCAGGAGGTCGCGCGGATCCGGGCCAGCCTGCGCGCTGCTGAAACCGAGGAAAGCCACCGTATCGCCACCGACCGTCTCGACCACAGTGGGCAGCGTGTCGTACCCGGTCACGTACACGCCGGCGAGCCCGAGATGCCGCACCGTCGCGTCCCAGCCCACGCGCCCCGCATCCAACGCGTGGTTGTTGGCCACGTTGCCCACGACCTCACCCGGGGCGAGACGGCGCAACGCTTCGGCGGTTCCCGGCTGCTGCCGGAATGCATAGCACGTCTGCGAGCCGAGCCGGCACTTCGTGGGCGCCGGGCCTTCCCCAATCGCCCCTTCGATGTTGAGCAGCACGACCTGCGCGTCTTCGACGAGGGGCCGAAGGGGAGCGAGCAGCGCGTCCGGGTCCGGGAAGGCCTGGACGGCCCAGCCCAGCCTGGTGCCCGCCCGCACCACCCACAGCGTGTCGAGGTTGTTGCCCAGCATTACGTCGCCGCCCGCGCACACACGAAGGTCCCGCACTGCCACAGTGATCGTCTCGGGAGGCTCCGCCTCCGGAGCGGGGACGTCCGGCACCGGCGGCAGGTCGGCCACCGGCATCGTGTCCCGAACCACCAACGAATCGACGAGCGGCACTGAGTCGGGCGGCTCGATATCTACGGGCGACGGTCCCGGGTCCGTTGGCGCTGTTCGCGCACACGACGTCGCCAGGAGGCCAGCGACGACGAGACACACCGAAGCCATCGGCCAAGGCCACCGTATCGCTCGCTGAGTCGTCATAGCCCCGTGGGGTGATCGAGGAAGTCCCAGGGAAGATCGAATCGATTGGCCAGGTGCTCAGCGAGGGCTTTCACGCCGACGGTTTCCGTTGCGTAGTGACCGGCGTATATGACGTTCACGCCGAACTCCTCGGCATCGAAGTACGTGTGGTGCTTGCCCTCCCCAGTGAGGTAGGTGTCCACGCCGGCATCCACGGCCTGCTTGATCAGGTCGCCCCCGCCACCGGTGACGATGCCGATCCGGTGGACTGTCTTCGGACCCGCAGCAATCACGTTCGGGACTGTGCCGAGCAGCGTCGTGACCTGCTCGACCAGGACGTCACGCGTCACGTGGAGCGTGCCCATCACGCCGATGGCCTGCCCCTCGTATTCGCCGAACCACTCTGGTTGCGAGACACCGAGGCGGCGTGCGAGCACTGAGTTGTTGCCCACCTCCGGGTGCACGTCGAGCGGAAGGTGAGCGGAATAGAGCGCGATGCCGCGTTGGATCAGCGTGCGCAGGCGGCGCCCATGCCGCCCGGTCACTGGCTCGAGTCCGCCCCAGAACAATCCGTGATGGACAATGAGCGTGTCGGCACCACGTTCCGACGCGCCGTCGATCGTCGCCTGACAGGCGTCCACGGCAACGGCAAGACGCTCAACTTGCCCGTCGTTGGCGACTTGAAGTCCGTTCAGTGCGTTCGGGCTATCCCGAACCTCCGCGATGCGGAGAAACCGATCCAGATACGCTGTGAGCTCGTCGAGAGGGAGGCCCATTGCCTTACGAAGCCACCCCCATCGGCGGGGACTTCGATCGGCTCGGGACGGGGTCGGCGTCACCCATCTTGACGCTGCCATTGACTTCGCCGCCTTCCTGAACCGTCAGCCGCTTGGTGACGATGTCGCCCTGCACCACGGACCCCTGCTGAACCTCGATCCGCTCGCTGGCAAAGATGGACCCAACGACCTTGCCGCCGACGACCGCCTCGTGGGTGTGGATATCACCCTCCACGAGGCCACCTTTGGCGATGAGCACCTCGCGCTCCGCGCGAATGGTGCCCTCGACCGTGCCTTCGACTTTGACCACCCCGTCGGTGATGAGCTCACCGATCAAGCGCGTGCCCGGCGCAATGATGGAGATACCAGCATCGCGGCCGGTGACTCGCGCGCCCCCGTCTGCCTTTTTGTCGTTTCCGCCGGAAGAAAACACGGCCATCGTCAGTTGCCTCCCTGAACCAAGGAGAAAGGATCGATCGAACGCCCATCGCGGAAGATCTCGAAGTGCAGATGGGGTGCAGTCGAGCGGCCCGTGGATCCGGACAGGGCGATGACCTGGCCTGCCTGCACGGTGTCGCCGACCCCGATCAAGACCCGCGAGGCGTGACCATACATGGTCTCGAAACCCTCCGGGTGTGTCAACCGCACGAACAGTCCGTAGGACACATCGACACCGGTTGCGAGGACGGTTGCCCCCCCGCTCGCCCGGATAGGCGTGCCGATGGGAATCGCGATGTCCAGACCGGCATGCGCCTCGCCGCCGGAGGAGCCGGCCACCGTGCCGCGCGTCACGACACCTCGGTCGTCGATCGGCCAGTACCGTGGCACCGATGGTCCCTCTTCGTAACGCCGCGCCTGGTCGGGCCGACGGGCAACGATCGGCCGCGCAACTGTGGCGGAGGACAGTTCACGACCTCGCATGGGTACGAGGTTTCCACCCAACATAGTGCGGAGTTGCTCGTAACGGGCCTCGAGTCCTTCCAACGTCCGGGTGAGCTCGCGAACCTTTGCGTTCTCCTCGCTGAGCTGTGCCATCTCCCGGTTGAGGCCCGGGACCCGCGCCGCCGTCCGCACGATGGGCGCGTACAGGACGGCCCCAACCACGAGCAAGACTGCCACGACGAGCGCGCCGATGACGGTGAGTCGAAACACCCACAACGGGAGTCGAATCGACCGCGACTCGACATCGCCATCGCGATGCATCATGACGGTCACGCCCCGGCGATTCATCCTTCGAAGACCTCGCCCAAGACGATTTCGAGGATGCGCGCCAGATCGTCGTCGGAATAGAAATTGATCGTCAGGCGTCCGCTGGACTTCCCTCGCGTCGAGACCCGGACGTCGGTCCGCAGGCGCGCCCGTAGGGCTTCCTCCACGCGTCGGACGGCGGGGTCCCGTGGCTTCTGGCCACGCCGGGACCGGGGACGGGGCGTCGCGGGCTGACCGCCGCGCACCAGATCTTCCACCTCGCGCACCGAGAGTTGGAGTTCCAGCGTGCGGCGGGCCATGGCGAGGATCGTGGTCTCGTTCCCGAGCGCCAGCAGCGCCCGCGCATGTCCGGTGGAGAGACGGTTCATGTGCACCATCTCCTGCACGTCGCTCGGGAGCTTGAGCAGTCGAAGCGCATTGGCCACCGTCGAGCGATCGCGCCCGATGAGCTCGCCGACAGCTACCTGGGACACCGAGAACTCCGAGATCAATCGCTCGTAGCCCCGCGCCTCGTCGATCGGCGACAGCGCGTCCCGCTGCAGATTCTCCACCAGCGCCAACGTGAGCAAGGTACGATCGTCAACCTCGCGTACCACGGATGGGATCGCCCGCCAGCCGAGGCGCTGGGCTGCGCGCCAACGCCGCTCGCCGGCAATGAGCTCGTAGCCGTCGTCGCTCGGCCGAACCACCACTGGCTGCAGGAGTCCGGAGGTTTGCATCGATGCTGCCAGCTCGGCCATCGCCGTCTCATCCAGCACATGGCGGGGCTGATAGCGATTGGGACGGAGCGCAGCGACTGGCAGCTCGGTCAGCGATCCATCTTCCTTCCCCTCTGTCGCCGTCGGACCGAGCAAGGCTTCGAGCCCGCGGCCAAGCCGGCGCTTCCCGCTGGGACCCGTCATGTTTGCGCTTCCGCTCGCTGGAGCGCTCGGTCATCGAGCGTCTCACTCCGCGCACCGTCGGCAGTCCGCTTCACCAACTCCTGCGCCACCGCGAGGTAGCCCTTGGCCCCGGCGGATTGCACGTCGTACAGCAGAATAGGCTTGCCGAAACTCGGTGCCTCCGCGAGCCGAACGTTGCGCGGAATCGCCGTGCGAAACACCTGCCGGCCGAAGAACTCTTTTGCTTCGGTCGCGACCTGCTTCGAGAGATTCAGCCGCGGATCGTACATCGTGAGCAACACGCCCTCGATGGTGAGGTTTGCATTGTGATTCTGCTGCACCAGTCGCACCGTGTTGAGCAACTTCGAGAGTCCCTCGAGCGCGTAGTACTCGCACTGAATGGGAATCAGCACGGCGTCAGCGGCCGTGAGCATGTTCAGCGTAAGGAGCCCAAGTGAGGGCGGACAGTCGATCAAGATGAACTCGTACGTCTCTCGCAACGATGCGAGCCTACGACGCATCACGCTCTCCCTGGCCGGCCAGTTCACCAACTCCACTTCCGCGCCTACCAAGTCCTGCGTGGCCGGGATGACATCCAGAGACGCGAAGTTCACCCGCCGATGCACGACGTCGGTCAGGGGAACCTCGTTGATGAGCGCATCGTACAGCGACCCATGCATGTCGGCCTGTGCGATGCCAATCCCACTGGTTGCGTTCCCCTGCGGGTCGGCGTCGATGAGGAGGGTCCGGTGTTCGGCCGCTGCCAGTGATGCCGCCACGTTGACCGCCGTGGTCGTCTTGCCGACACCACCCTTTTGGTTCGCGACGGCAATGACGTTAGACATCATATATCACTATATATAACATCGACTTATGCAACCCTGTTGCAGAGGATCGATCCGGCTGGGGGCGTGAGCCCAATTGGGCGGAATATACCCGTGCACTATCAGCCACGCTAGAAGTCTGATCACCCCGCCGTTTCACGTGAAACGCTGCCCTAGGAGAACAAGAGCAGGTCCTGCCTGCGATTGAGCAGAGCGCGACCGTTTCTGTTTCACGTGAAACGATGGATTCAGGCAGCTCGCCTGTGAAGTAGTACGGCGGTGCGTCTTTGACGACCTAGGCCACACTACGGCGGCGGCGGAGCACCTCGAGAACAAGGTTCTGCAGATCGGACGGCGAAATGCCAGGGATTCGGCCAGCTTGGGCAAGGGATTCGGGCTGCACCCGCTCCAGTTTTTGGCGAGCTTCAGTGCTGAGATTCCCAAAATCGTGGTAGGGCAGCCCATGTGGCAGACGGAATCCTGCCATTTCGGCGAGCTTCCGTACTGCAGCCCGCTCGCGTTCCAGGTAGCCAGCGTATTTGATCTCAATCTCAGCGGACATCCAGGCATCCTCGTCAAACCCATCCCCCATCCCATGGCTGACCCTGCTCATCACCTCTCTCAGCCCCACCGTGGGTCGGCGGACCACCTCGGCTATGCGTCGCGGTCCGGAGATTTCCGGCAGTGTGCGTGCCCGCAATACAACATTCGCTGCATCAGGCGCAATTGACGTCTGCTCCGCCTGCTGTACCAGCGCCGCCTCCTGTTCCAACCGTCGATGCAGCACGGCCGTTTCCTCCGAGCTCAGCATCCCCAGTGCATCGGCCAGTGGGCCCAGGCGTTTGAGGGCGTTGTCCTGGCGCAGCAGCAGGCGAAACTCGGCCCGTGACGTGAAAAGCCTGTAAGGTTCGTCCACACCACGAGTTACAAGATCGTCAATCAAGACCCCGATGTATCCGCTGTCCCGCGAAAGAACAATTGGTTCCTCCCCCTTTATTCGCCTCACCGCATTGATGCCGGCCAGGAGTCCCTGGCCCGCCGCTTCCTCGTATCCCGTCGTTCCATTGATCTGGCCGGCGAAGAAGAGCCGCTCGATGGCCTTCAGCTCGAGCCATGCCGCGAGTTGCTGTGGAGGGAAGTAGTCGTACTCGATCGCGTACCCCGGACGGGTCATTCTCACGCGCTCAAGGCCGCTAACAGCTTGCAGATACTGCACTTGGACGTCAATGGGGAGTGAGGTGGAGAGCCCGTTCACATAGAGTTCTGTCGTGTCCAGCCCCTCCGGCTCGAGGAACACCTGGTGCCGCTCGGCTGCGGGGAACCGGACTACCTTGTCCTCGATCGACGGACAGTACCGGGGACCCCGCCCCGAGATGTCCCCACCGTACAGGGCCGATTCATGAAGGTGCCGCCGAATGACTTCCTTGACCGGTTCACCCGCCCAGGCCATCCAACACGGTCGCTGGGGTGGCCGCGACCGGCGAGCGAAATGTGAAAACCGGAACTCAGCAGCATCACCGTCCTGACGCTCGAGTCGGGAGTAGTCAACCGACCGACCATCGATCCTGGGGGGAGTACCCGTCTTGAATCGCGACCCCTCCAACCCCAGCGCCTCGAGCTGTTCGGCGATCTCCACCGCCGCAGGGTCTCCGGCCCGGCCCGCGGCGACCTTGGTCGTCGTCCCGATGTGAATTCGTCCGCGCAGAAAGGTGCCTGCCGTGAGCACCACGGCCTGCGCGCGGAACTCGCGCCCATCGGTGAGTCGGACGCCCGCCACCCGGTCTCCCCGCAGCAGCAGTCCGCCGACCATGCCCTGCAGGAACTCGATGCCCTCCTGCTCCTCCAGAATGCTGCGTACCGCTCGCCGATACAGCACCCGGTCGCACTGGGTGCGCGGCGCCCACACGGCCGGTCCCTTGGACCGATTGAGCATGCGGAACTGGATCGTCGCCCGGTCGGCTGCTCGACCCATCACCCCACCGAACGCATCGACCTCTCGGACCACTGTCCCCTTGGCAATTCCGCCGATGGCGGGATTGCACGACATCTGCCCGATCGTGTCGAGATTGGAGCTGATGAGCAACGTGCGAGCGCCGAGTCGGGCTGCCGCCATTGCAGCCTCCGACCCGGCGTGGCCGCCGCCCACGACGATCACTTCTGGATGGGAGCCCATCGGGCGGGAAAGATAGACTCGTCACCGCCGCCGGCGTTAGGGCCTTCTACAGATCGGTCTCTCGCGTCGCGCCCACCACAACCGCTACCCCGCTAGGTCGTGCGGATCCAGCGCCATAGCTCCTTGGGGTTGGGGCGTTTCCCGTACATGAGGATACCCACTCGATAGATCCGGGCTGCGACCCACACGACCAGCAGCAGGGCCGCGACCAGCAACCCGATTGAAAGCGCTAGCTCCTCGATTGGCACAGTCGCCGCCGCCCAGCGCACCGGCATGGCGATCGGCGAACAGAACGGAATGAGCGACAGACTCACCGCCATGGCCCCATCCGGCTGCTGCAGAATGCCGAGCATCAGTACCGTGGGGATGACGAGCAGCATGATCACCGGCGTCTGCGCCTGTCTGGCTTCGGCATCGGAGTTGGACATGGCGCCGACCGCCGCGAACATCGCTGCATAGAGGAAGTAGCCCAACAGAAAGTAGGTCAGCACGATCGCGATGGTTTCCAGGGGGACGGCCGGGAACGCGAATCCTCCTGTTGGCCCCGCGTCGATCCCGACCAGCCGCAGCACCAGGTCCCGCTGCTGGAACAGGAGCCACGCGCACACACCCCAGATGGCGAGCTGAAAGAGCCCCACCGCCCCGACGCCAATCACCTTGCCCGCCAGGAGCTGAAACGGGCGAAGGCTCGAGATCAGGAGCTCGATGACGCGCGACGTCTTTTCCTCTACAACTGCCCCCATCACCTGCACTCCGTAGAGAAGGATCGCCATGTACAGCACCAACCATACGGCGTATGCGAGAATGAAGGCGGACTCACCCGACCCTTCCGTGACCTTTCCCCCGCGGATGCTCAGCGTTCGCATGCGAAGCGGGATGCGTGCCCGCTGCACCACCTCCGCATCGACGCCCGCACGGCCGAGTCGCTCCGTCATGACCGTCTCGCGGAGCAGGCGCTCGAGCACCTGCATGTCCGCCATCGACGAGACGTTCGAGCCCCGGTATTCGACCGTCCCATCCTCCACCGCCTCCTCCGACACGATCAGATACCCATCGACCTCCTTGGCGCCGACGAGTGCGGTCAACGAATCCGCCACGTCCGCCAAATCCGCGACCTCAACCCTGAGCAGCGTGGCCGTCACCGGCAGCGGTGCGCGAAGCACGCCGACCAACTGATCGGCCAGATCGACCGTCCCGAGGTCTACCACCACGATTCGCCGTTGCGCGCCGCCCCGTTCGGCCATCAGGATCGGTAAGACCACGAACGACGCCATGAGCAACGGACCGAGCACCGTCGAGATGATGAACCACTTGTTGCGAACTTTCTCCACGAACTCGCGGCGCACGACGACCCAGATCTTACGCATGTGCCCGGGCCTCCTGAGCCCGTGGCGTTGCGGCATCTGCGCCGACGATATCGATGAAGATCTTGTTGAGCGTGGGCTCGGCGATCTCGAACCGGCGCACTCTCGCCCCCGCCCTCATCAACGCCTCGAGCAGCCGCTGCGGATCGGAGCCCGCCACCAGTTCCACCTCGGCATAGGAGCCGTAATTGTCCGCCTTTGCGACGACTGAGCGATCGGACAGCAGCGCGTGGACCGATTCGACACCCTGCTCGACCGCAAGAATCAGATGCAGTCCCCCATGGTGCCGCTTGATGTCGGACAGACGGCCGTCGAGCACCTTCTCACCCCGTGCGATGATGCACACGGAATCGCAGAGCTTCTCAGCCTGCTCCATGATGTGCGTCGAAAACAGCACGGTGGTCCCGCGTCGGCCCAGCTCCAGGACGATATCCTTCATGAGCTGCGTGTTCACCGGATCAAAGCCGGAAAAAGGCTCGTCCAGAATCAAGAGCTCCGGCCGGTGCAGGATCGTGGAGATGAACTGCACCTTCTGCTGCATTCCCTTGGACAGGTCGCTCACCGGTTTCCGGATCCAGTCGCCCAACCCGAGGCGGGTGAGCCACTCGAGTCCTTCCCGCTTTGCGGTCCCTCGTGGCACCCCTTTCGCTTCGGCCAGAAACACCACCAAATCCAGAACCCGCATCTTCCGGTACAGCCCTCGTTCTTCCGGCAGGTAGCCAATGCGGTGGCTGAGATCTCGACCGGAGTCCTCCAGCCCGAACAGCCGGATCGAGCCCTCGTCGGGCACGATGATGTTCATGAGCATCCGGATCGTGGTGGTCTTTCCGGCACCGTTGGGTCCCAGCAGGCCGTACACGGAACCCGTCGGTATCTGCAGCGACAGAGCGTGGACCGCTGTGTGTCCGGCGAATCGTTTCGTGATGCCTTGGGCTTCGATCACCATTTGGTTCTGCATCGATCTCCTTCGCACCTCGGCCAAACGGGAATGAGCAGCTTGTAGAATACCGCGTGGACCCCACGACGGGGAACCGTGGATCGAAACGGACCGTTTCTCCTGGTGAACAGTTTGGCCGGAACACGGGCGTGAAGGCGCCGTGCCACCATCGTGTTTCCGAAGGAGAATGTCACCGTGCACTGTGAAGAAGCCCGCCTCGTGCTCGATCCCATGCCCGGGCCACGAAGGTCGACGCGGGAGGCCGACCGAGCGCTCGAGCACCTTGCGCGCTGCCGCTCCTGTCAACGGTTCTTCGAGGCCTCCCAGGCAATCGTCAGCAGGCTGACAACGTGGGCACGTCGGACGCGCACGCCGCAACACCTCCGGGAAGGCATACTCACCTCGCTGCGTGGAGAGGAGCGACGACGCATCCGCGGGCGTCGACTGGCCGTGGGAGGTGGCGGAGGCCTGATCGCTGCCGGATTGCTGTTCGTCGTTCTCTCCGGATCGCCCGCTAGTCGTCTTGCCGAGCCACTCGCCAAGGAGGCCCGCATCGCCGTTACGACCGCGGCGATCGCGATCGAGAGCTCAGATCCGGCCGTCGTTCGTCAGTGGCTCAATGCGCACGTCGGGTTTCCGATCGACCTTCCCAGCATCTCGGGGGCGGTCCTGACGGGGGCGCGTGTCGTCGAGTGGTCAGGCGCACCGAGTGCTGCAATCGTGTACCACTACCACGGCAAGCCCCTCACCTACTTCGCACGGTCACCTGAGGAACCGACGAGAATACGGCTTGGGTCAGGCGTCGTTGCTGTATCGGCAGACGGCTTTGGAGTCGCAGTCTGGACCGAGCGTGGGAGCCCTCGCGCCGTGGCCGGGCCGATGAAAGGATGGGAAGTCCGCGCGATCGCCGAGGAGTGTCGCCGCCAGGGAATCACTCCCAGCTAGGAGGTTCTCGGGGGGCGGACGAGTCTATTCGGGCGGCGAGGTTGGCTACGGCGCGGTTCCACCCACCCAGACCGTGCCACCATCCACCTTCACCTCAAAGATCGGCAGCGGCTCGTCGGCCGGCGGCTCGAGCACCTCACCGGTGCGGACGTCGAACTGGGCGCCATGAAGCGCACACTCGACCACGAAATCATCGACCATCTCCCCGTCGGCCATGGGGAAATCCGCGTGTGAGCACCGGTCGTCGACCGCAAACACCCGGTCACCGACTCGCACCAGACACACCCTCCGGTCATCCGGTAGGATCACGCTCTGCGGGATGCCGTCCCTGAGGTTGTCGAGCGGGATGGCTTTCTGGAAATCCGTCATCGGCGGTCGGGGTCGTCCGGCGTGTCCGATCCGCCCTCCTCGGTCGACACGGTATCGCCTGAGCCCGCTAAGGCCTCGTGCAGAGTATGCCAGGGCAGGTTCGCGCACTTCACCCGGACGGGGAACTGCCGCACGCCCGACAGGGCAGCCAGCTTGCCGAGCGCCTTCTCGTCGATCGCACCGTTGGGACCACCGGTCACCATCGCATGGAACGCATGGAATAGCGCATCGGCCTCGGTCTTCGTCTTGCCCTTGACCGCTGCCGTCATCAACGAGGCCGATGCCTGGGAAATTGCGCAACCGGCGCCCTGAAAGCCCACGTCTTCGATCACGTCGTTGGTCACGACCAGGTACAACGTGATCTGATCGCCGCACAGCGGGTTCGTGCCTTCCGCCGTGCGGTTTGCGTTGGGAAGCTGTTTGAAATTGCGCGGGCTGCGGTTATGGTCGAGCACGACTTGCTGATACAACTCCCGAAGATCCACCATCACCCAAATACCGCTCGAACTTCCTGGACGCCTCGGACCAAGGCGTCGACTTCTTCTCGCGTATTGTAAAAGGCAAAGGACGCACGCGCCGTGGCCGGAATCCCGAGGCGGTCCATCACGGGTTGGGTGCAGTGGTGTCCGGTCCGGATCGCTATCCCGCTCTGATCCAGGATGGTCCCGATGTCGTGTGCGTGAACGCCCTCGAGGACGAACGAGATCACAGCTGCCTTCCGCGCTGCCGTCCCGACGATACGCAGGCCCGGAACGAACCGGAGTTGCTCGGTCGCATACTCCAGGAGGTCGTGCTCGTGATGCTGGATCCACTCCCACGACAGCCCGCGGAGATAATCCACGGCCGCCCCGAGACCAATGGCACCGGCAATGTGCGGGGTTCCCGCCTCGAACTTGGCCGGCAGAGGTGCGTACGTCGTCTTCTCGAAGGTGACGGAACGAATCATCTCGCCGCCCCCCTGATAGGGTGGCATCGCCTCGAGCAGTTTGGCCTTGCCGTAGAGCACCCCGATGCCCGTGGGGCCGAACATCTTGTGGCCCGAGAGGGCGTAGAAATCCGCATCCAGTTCCTGGACGTCGATCGGCATGTGCGGTGCGGCCTGGGCGCCGTCCACCAACACGGGGGCACCGGCGTCATGCGCCATCCGGACGATCTCCGTCACCGGGTTGATCGTTCCGAGCGAGTTCGACACGTGGACGACCGCGACGAGACGCGTCCGGTCGCCGAGCATGTCCCGCAGCGCATCCAGGTCGAGCTCGCCGGCGTCGGACATGGGAATGACACGCAGACGAGCTCCCGCAATTTCACAGGCAATCTGCCAGGGCACGAGATTGGAATGATGCTCCATGGCAGACACGACAACCTCGTCGCCTGGGCGGAAACGGATTCGGCCAAAGCTGGATGCCACCAAATTGATGGCTTCCGTCGCGCCACGGACAAAGATCACTTCATGGGGATCGCCGGCGTTGAGAAAGCGTTGGAGCTTGGCCCGGGCCGCTTCGTACGCGAGCGTCGCACGCTGACTGAGCTCGTGGACGCCCCGGTGAATGTTGGCGTTCTCCGTCTGATAGAACCGCACCAGGGACTCGATAACGGCTCGCGGCTTTTGACTCGTGGCGGCGTTGTCGAGATACACCAGCGGGCGGCCGTTGGCGGTGCCGGACAGGACAGGGAAATCCTGCCGTACGGTTGCGACGTCCCGTCGAGCACGGGTCGCGACCAGGGGGGTCGAGACTTGGCGCACGCCGCTGCTCCCTGTTAGGCCTCAGCGAGCCAGCGTCGAACCAGCCGATCCAGGGCCTGCCTGAGCGGCGCAGACTTCACGGCATTCAGGATTTCGGAGCCGAACCCATAGGTCAGCAGGGCCTCGGCTTCTTTCGCCGTGAGGCCTCGACTCTGGAGATAGAACATGTGGTCGTCGTCGATCGGTCCCAGGGTTGCTCCGTGGGTGCACCTCACGTCGTCGGCGTAGATCTCCAACTGCGGCTGGCTGTCGGCACGGGCCGAGGGAGACAGCAGCAAACTGTTGTTCGTTTGCTTCGAGTCCGTCTTCTGAGCGCCGGGGCGCACGATGATTCGTCCGTTGAATACGCCTCGTGCCCGGTCGTCGAACACCCCGTTGAAATACTCCCAACTCGTGCAGTTGGGCTTGGCGTGCTCGAGCGTCGTATGGTGGTCGGTGTGCTGCCGCCCGCGGAGCATCGACAGTCCGTCGAGGGTCGCGTCCGCACCCTCCCCATCGAGGACGACCTTGATGTCGTGCCGGGTCAGACCACCGCCCAAGCTGAAGGTGATGAACGAGTAGTTGCTGCTTCGCTCCTGCCGCGAGTGCGTCGCCGCCGTGTGGAACGCGTCCTCACTCTCGCGCTGAATACGATACGCGTCCAGGGTGGCATTCTCGCCCACCGACACTTCGGTCACGGCGTTGGTCCAGAACACGCCCTCACCGTGGGTGGCGTAAGTCTCCAACACCGTTGCCTGCGCTCCGCGATCCACGACCATCAGGTTGCGCGGGTGGATCACCAACGGCACATCGGACACCGGTACAGACAGAAACAGAAAGTGTACCGGACGCTCCAACTTCGTATCCTCTGGCACGTAGAGGAACGCACCGTCGTGAACGAACGCCGTGTTGAGCGCGGTAAACGGGTTGGCCTCTTCCGGGGCGAGGTGCCCGAGGAGCCCTTGCACACGCTCCGTGTCACGGCTCAGCGCGTCGCCGAGACTGCCGGCGAGCACCCCGGATGGAAGTTGGCCCAGCCGGGACAGCGACGGGGTGAACCGTCCGTTCACGAAGACCGCGACGTGTTGATCGGGTGCGCCGACGACGTGGGCCGAGACCGTTGCCTCCAGACCACCTAGATCCGCCTCACCCGCCAGGGCGAAGGATGTCCGCGCGATGGCCTTGACGTCCGTGAAGCGCCACTCTTCCAGCCGGGTGCTGGGAAACCCGACCTCGGCAAAACGGGAGATGGCCTGGTCACGCCGTTCCTTCAGCCACTTCGGCGCGGCTGCGGCCCCATTCGTAGCAAACCGCCCGTGGGCCTCCACGTACGCCTCGGCAGCCTGCTTGAGTTCCGCCGCGACGCTCTTGCGCGTGTCGGCCTTCGTCATGTCGCCACCGCCGCACCCTCGGTGATCCAGTCGTATCCCTTCGCCTCCAGCTCGAGCGCCAGCTTCATGTCACCAGACATGACGATCTTGCCACCTGCCAACACGTGGACGTGGTCAGGGGCGATGTAGTTGAGAATCCGCTCGTAATGCGTCACGATGACAAACGAGCGATCCGCACTGCGGAGCGTGTTCACGGCATCCGCCACCGCCTTGACCGCATCGATGTCGAGTCCGGAGTCGGTCTCGTCGAGAATCGCGAGCTTGGGCTCAAGTACGGCCAGTTGTAGAATTTCGTTGCGCTTCTTCTCGCCGCCAGAGAACCCGTCATTCACGGCCCGGTGGATCAAGCTATCGTCCCACCCGATCAGTTCGAGTTTCTTCTCGAGCGTCTCGGCGAAGTCGAGGGTATCCAGCTCCTCGAGCCCCCTCTCTTTCCGCACGGCGTTCACGGCGGACTGGAGGAAGTAGGCGTTCGTGATACCGCGAATAGCAATCGGATACTGAAAGGCGAGGAACATGCCAGCACGGGCACGCTCGTCGGCCGCCATCTCGAGCACATCCTTCCCTTCGAACGTGATCGTTCCACCAGTCACTTCGTAGGCGGGATGTCCCGCGAGCACCTGGGCAAACGTGCTCTTCCCGGAGCCGTTCGGTCCCATGATGGCATGCACTTCACCGGGTTTTACGGTCAGATCCAGACCTTTGAGGATCTCGACTCCTTCGATGCCGGCGCGCAAGTTCTTCACTTCGAGCATATTCGATCGTCCGTTGTCCTGAGTCATGTGTGGTGCGGGTGCGTATCGGCTTACCCGACGCTCCCCTCCAGGCTCACGGCCAGTAGCCGTGTCGCTTCAACCGCAAACTCCATCGGAAGCTCGCGGAAGACTTCTTTGCAAAAGCCATTCACGATGAGCGAGACCGCATCTTCTTCCGAAAGGCCCCGCTGTAGGCAATAGAAGATCTGGTCCTCACCGACCTTCGACGTGGTGGCCTCGTGCTCCATGATGGCCGAGGGATTGCGCACGTCGATATACGGGAAGGTGTGGGCGCCGCACTGGTCGCCGATGAGCATCGAGTCGCACTGCGAGTAGTTGCGAGCGTTCGCAGCCCCCTTCATGATCTTCACCTCGCCGCGATACGTGTTCTGGCTGCGTCCTGCCGAGATGCCCTTGGAGACGATCGTGCTGCGGGTGTTCTTCCCGATGTGGATCATCTTGGTACCGGTATCGGCCTGCTGGTAGTTATTGGTCACCGCGACCGAGTAGAACTCGCCGATCGAGTTGTCTCCCTCGAGGATGCAGCTGGGGTATTTCCACGTGATCGCCGATCCGGTCTCGACCTGCGTCCACGATATCTTCGAGTTGGCGCCCACGCAGCGGCCGCGTTTAGTGACGAAGTTGTAGATCCCGCCTTTGCCCTCTTCATCGCCCGGGAACCAGTTTTGGATCGTCGAGTACTTGATCTGCGCACCCTCGTGCGCGACGAGCTCGACCACGGCCGCGTGGAGTTGATTCTCGTCTCGCATCGGGGCCGAGCAGCCCTCCAGGTAGCTCACCACGCTGCCTTCGTCCGCAATGATGAGCGTGCGCTCAAACTGCCCGGTTGCCAGAGCATTGATGCGGAAGTAGGTGGAGAGCTCCAGCGGGCATTTGACGCCTTTCGGCACGTACACGAACGAACCGTCGGTGAACACGGCCGAATTGAGGGCGGCGAAGAAGTTGTCGTTCGGTGGCACCACTGACCCGATGTACTTGCGCACCAGATCCGGATGCTCCTGAATCGCTTCCGAGATCGGCAGGAAGATCACCCCGTACTTCTTGAGCTCCTCCTTGAACGTCGTTGCCACCGACACGCTGTCGAACACCGCATCGACGGCCACACCAGTCAACCGTTTCTGCTCCTGGAGCGGAATCCCCAGCTTCTCGAAGGTCTCGAGGAGCTTCGGATCCACCTCATCGAGGCTGGTCAGCCCCTCCATCTTCTTCGGTGCTGCGTAGTAGTGGATCGCCTGATAATCGATGGGCGGATACCTCACGTTGGCCCACGTCGGCTCTGTCATCTTGAGCCAGTTCCGATAGGCCTTGAGCCGCCACTCGAGCATCCACTCCGGCTCGCTCTTCTTCTGGGAGATGAGCCGGATGATGTCTTCGTTGAGCCCCTTCGGGGCGAGCTCCGACTCGATGTCGGTGGACCACCCGTACTTGTAGGGCTCCTTGACGTGTTGGTCGATCGCCGACGACGACATTCAGGACTCCTCGTTGGTGGGTGCGCTGCCGCCGTTCGCCTCACCCACTCGCGCCGGCTTGGCGATGGTGTACTCGCACGCATTGCATCCATCTGGAATGTAAGAATCACGCTGTAAATCGATCTGCAGCACCTCGCGCAGGAATTCCGCCTCCGCGGCGCAGATTTCCGGGAATTGCTCGGCCACCGCTCGAACCGCGCAGTGGTGCTCCGCAAGCCTCAGCTGGTCGTCTTCCACCGACCACGCCGCCATGAAGCCCTGCTCAGACAGCACGCGCACGACGGCGGCCACCCTGTCCTCGAGGGTCGCGTCGGCCAACTCCACCTGGAGCCGCTCAGCATGTGTCCGGAACCGCTGGGCAAACATCGCCCGCACGGCATCCCGCCCGCTGTGCTGAGCCACGTAGGCCAGCACGTCGGTCAGGGCCTGACCGTATTGGGTGGGGAACAGCGCCTCACCGTTCGCACCCAATCGATAGGTATTGGTCGGCGCCCCAGTCCCTCTCTGCTCTCGCCGGTACTCGATGAGGCCTTCGACCTCCAATTCCTTGAGATGACGCCGCACCGCATTGGCGGACACGCCGAAGACGTCGGCAAGTTCCTTTGCCGTAGACGGTTGCGCCCTCTTCAACTCGAGGAGGATGTCACCTCGTAAGCCCCTGTGCCCAGCGAGCCCTGGCATGCTTGAATCCATGGATGAAATGCTAATCTCAGACCCCGCTTTCCGCAACTAATTCAACGAAATTGTTCGTTAACCCATACCGCGATATCCGGTCGTAGCCATTGGTCGGTGGCCGGGAGAGACGAACCGGCGGGTCGGCACCGACTGCCCGCACCCCTGAAAACCAGTCCCGGATAGCCAGGCGACCCCGGGCCCACCGCACCAGAAAGAGGCCTCCGGCCGTGCTCCCGCTAGGCCTTGGCGAACCGACCGCAGAGCTCCTTGAGACGCATCTTGCCACGGTCGAGGCCGCCGCTCATGGCTGCCGCACGGCCCTGTCCCGCCAGGTTCTCTCCTGTGGAGCTCTTCGCGCACGACAGACAGCGCCACGCCACGACAAGTCAATCTCTTTAGCTAGAAAGGCACGAAGTACCTCACAGAAGACTGTCTTGTAATAAGTACTCTCATCACTGAGCCTTTTAGTTACGTGACGCTTTCCCGGTAATAGCTCTCCCAAGTGAATAGATCTGAGTTCGGCGGGTACCTTGAAACCGGAGAAGGGAGGGCCACATGACCAGCAAGGTGAAGGAGCCATCCCAGGCTGCAGACCGGACCGATCAAGTCCTCGGGAAGTCGGGGAGCGGACCCCGCGCTGGGAATCGCACCCAGCACAACGCCCCTCCCACGCACCAGGATCTCGTTGACGAGTCTGGTAAATGTCTAGGTACAATTCCGGACGGAAACGTGTCGGAGTTCGGCTCCCTGGCCCCCACCGTCTACCTCCGGCGGGATCTCCTGAACCCTGACGTCCAACGCGGGCCGGCTAGCTCAGACCCGGATGACGTTCATTGAGCCCCGCGACAGATCCTCTGGCGTCACTCGGTCGGGCGCGGATCGACCTGTCGTAGCAACGTGGCATAGTCTTCTGGCGTGTCGATATCCTCGCAGACGGCCCGGTCATTGACCGGTGCCGTGGCAACCCTCCCGGGGTCGGCGCGGACCACCCGGCGGGCCCCATGGCTGGCGGGGGTAGTCAGGAGCTCCTCGAAAACAGCTCGCGCGAATAGGACCGGGTGACCCCGTTTCCCGGAGTAGGCCGGTACCACAATCGCCGCCCCACCCTCCCGAAACCGATCGATCATGGCTTGTGCCGTCGCAATGCCCACGTGAGGGCGGTCGACATGCCATACCAGTGCCGCCTCCACGGGATGGTCCAGAATCTGCCGAATCGCAAGTTGGACAGAACGTAGAGGGCCTGAGGCTGGGTCGGGGTTAAGCAGCACGGTTTCGCCGGAGAGATCCATGGCCCGAGCAATTTGGTCTTTGTCGCGACCCAGGACCACAATCCGCCGATTGAGGCCCAGCGCTCGGCAGGCCTGCAGGATCGTCTCGAGGAACGTGGCCCCACGATAGGGCAGCAGTGCCTTTGGCTCACCCATCCGCTGCGATCTCCCTGCGGCTGGAATGATGGCTGCGATCACAGGAATTCCCTAGATTGTGAGCCCCACTGTCCCCTGGCACGAGGAAGACGACGCATGGCAGTTCGACCCATTCGACAGCTTGGTGATCCGATACTGCGAGCCAGGTGCGAATCGGTCAAGAGAGTCCGATCGCCCGCCGTGCGCGTCGTAGCCGACGACCTTCAGGACACGCTCCGTAGCCTCAAAGCGCGACTCGGCAGGGGTCGCGGACTCGCAGCCCCGCAAATTGGCGCGCCGCTGCGCATCGTGTACCTGGAGGCCGACAAGCCCTGCTTTCTGGTCAACCCAGAAATCACCGATATCGGCACTGAGGACTTCACCGTCTGGGACGACTGCTTCTCGATCCCCGACCTGTTGGTGCGCGTCGAGCGGGCCCACTCCGTTAAGGTGACCTACCTCGACCTGGCAGGACGGCAACAAGACCTCGAGGCAGAGGGCCCGCTGGCCGAACTGCTCCAGCATGAGATCGATCACCTCGACGGGGTGCTCATGGTTGATCGCCCCACCGGGCTCGATCCGTTTTGTCTGCGGTCCGAATGGGACAAGCACTACGCCAACGAGGGGCGGCACGGCGTACCCAGCACGCGGGAGACCGAGCGGCCGTAGCGGGACGGCCTACGACAAGGATTCGGGGACCTCGCCTACCCGGGTGGTCGCCATGGGTTGCTCACCGGGAGCCAGGTGACCGGAGCCCGAGATCACTGCTCCGCCATCACACGGGACTGCCCGACCGGAATCAACGCATCTTCTCGACCGGCTACCACCAGCGTCGGCACCGCGATCTGCTGGCGGAATGGGATTCACTGTGTATTACCCGCAAGCTGTCGCTAAACTTACCTGCCGAAGCCACACCGGCCAGACATCTCCTGCGAGAGCTTGGGGGTGGGGATTTCGGCAGACCCGCGGACACAGCAACGACGGCCAGCACACAAGTCGATGTGTCGTTACGGTCGTGATACTGTCGCAATGGTGATGCTTGTTGTTGCCCTGTAAGTGCTTGTTCCAGTTCACGTTGGCGTTTTTTCCACACCGTCTAGACACTGTGTCGATATTGGCGGACTCACATGACCCATCCGTTGCCGGAGACGACCACTGGCTGACCAACCCACCCTGATCACCGACGCCGGGGAGCTTACGCGACTCGTGGATCGCCTGGCCGGTCTCCCGTCCGTCGCGCTCGACACCGAATCGGCCTCGTTTCACCGCTACGTGGATCGGGTGTACCTGGTCCAACTCAGCGCGGGACAGGACACTTCACTGGTCGACCCCCTCGCGGTGGGCGACCTCCGGCCACTCGGAAAGCTCCTTGGGCATGCCGATACCGAAGTCGTATTCCACGACGCTGATTATGACTTGCGCGTCCTGGACAGGGACTACGCACTTCGGGCCCGCAGGGTGTTCGACACGCGGATCGCCGCGCAACTGGCTGGGGAGCCTGCCGTGGGACTGGGGTCCCTACTCGAGAAACACTTTCACGTCAAACTCGACAAGCGCTTCCAACGGGCCGACTGGTCACTGCGGCCCCTCACGCCTGAGATGCTCCGGTACGCTGCCGATGATACCCGGTATCTGCTTCAACTCCGCCATCTCCTCGCCGAGCGCCTAACGCAGCTCGGTCGACTCGAGTGGGCCTTGGAGGAGTTCCAACACCTCGAAGCGGTGCGTTGGAGCGCCCCCAAGCGAGACGAGGACGGCGCCCACCTGCGGCTCAAAGGCGCAAAGGTGTTGGCGCCCCGGAACCTGGCCATCCTCGAGCGCCTGCACGACTGGCGCGATCGCACGGCACGCGCACTCGACCGCGCGCCGTTCCGCGTGGTTTCCAACAGCGTGCTGATCGCACTTGCGCGGGCCGCACCCTCGACACGGGCGGCGATGAGTGCGGTGGATGGTTTTCCGAGTTCCGTCCTGCGGCGATACGGGGCCGAGATGTTAGCGGTCGTGGCCGAGGCCCTGCGCATCCCGGACGCTGACCTTCCGCGTCAGAAACGGACCAGGCGACCCCCTCCCGATGCGCAGTATGACGCCCGTCTCGACCGGCTCAAGGCGGTTCGCAACCAGCGAGCGGCCGATATCGATCTCGACCCGGGATTGGTGTGTCCCAATGGGACGCTCCAAGCCATCGCTCGTGCGATACCCCAGACCCCCGAGGCCTTGGCGTCGGTGACCGAACTCCGTAATTGGCAGCGCACCGTGCTCGGGGTAGAGCCTGTCCTACGTGCCGTGGTGGGTAGCGGGACCTAGAATCCCAAGAACGCTCGAACCTTCGGGTCGATCCGCTCCGGGGTCCAGTAGGGATCCCAGACCAACTCGATCCGTACATCTTGCACGCCATCGAGTTTTCGGATCGCCTGGTCGGCGTCGCCCATGATCTGTCCGCCGGCGGGGCAACCCGGCGACGTCAGCGTCATCTTGACGTCGACCTTCCCGGCATCGATCTCCACATCGTAGATCAATCCCAAGTCGATGATGTTGAGTCCTGCCTCCGGGTCCTTGACCGTTCTCAGCGCCTGCCGGACGGCGGTCTCGTCGAGTGCTGGCGAAGGGGTCTCGGTCATTGCTGGCACATGCTCCGTCAGTGGATCGGGCGGTACCACGTCGGCCGTCTCCGGCCGATCAGCGCCCATCAGTGCGCCGGGCCCCATTGCCGCGCAATCCACGCGTAGGTTCGCTCGGCAATAGGCATCATGCCCGGTATCGCGGTCAGCGCTTCCACGCACCGCCCACCTGGAAGATACCGAAACAACTCCCGGGCTGCCGCAGCTCCCGCAAACACCCCACCGAGCGGGCTCACCACATGGGCGGCCAGCCGAAGCCGCTCCACCGGTTGGCCGGATAGGGCGACGGCGCGGGCATCATCCAAGGGGAGCAGGTCAATCCTCGCCCGCCGGTCCCACCGCCGCAGGCGGCCGACCCACCGGCGGCAGAATCCACAGGACGCGTCGTAGATGAGTACTGGACGAATCGGGGGGATCGGTGCGGTGCCAACCCGCCCGGCTACTCGCATCGATCGGTCTCTGCCGCTGACCGGGCCCGACACCACTCGTGGCGGAGCTGCACGGCCTGGTCGGCCAGCTCACCGCGGACGCGTTTGAGCTTGGTAATCGAGCTTCTAGTCCGTGGTGCGAATACCCGGTTGGTGAGCAGAATGACGAAGAGATCGCCGTCGGGATCGATCCAGATCGAGGTGCCGGTGAAGCCGCCGTGACCAAAGGCGGCGGCCGAGAGGGACGAGCCTGTCTGTTCGGCAGTGGTCGTGTCCCGCATCTCCCATCCAAGCGCCCTATTCCCACTTCCGCGTCGGGTGAAGTGACGCACCACCCCGGGGGCGAACAGCTCATCTCCGCCGGGCGTGACTCCACCCCGCAGCAGTGTCTGGGCAAAGCGGGCCAGGTCGTGACCGGTGCTGTAGAGCCCGGCATGGCCTGCAACGCCATCCAGGCGCGCGGCGTTTTGGTCGTGCACCTCACCCGCGATCGCCTGACCGCGCCACAGACCGACCGGCATGATTCGCGGCCGCAGCGTCCGCGGCGGGCGGAACCGCGTGTTCAGCATGCCCATCGGCCGGAACAGCCGTTCCTCGACGTACCGATCGAGCGGCATCTCGGCGACCAGCTCTACCACCCAGCCAAGGAGCATAGCGTTGAGGTCGCTGTACACGACCTGGCCGCCGGGATCCAGCCTTAGAGGCTCCGCCAAGACCCGTGTCCTGGCCTCTTCCGCGCTCTCGGTAACTCGGTTGAGCGGAAGGAACGCGCGAAGCCCAGTGCGATGCTCCAGGAGATGCCGCACCGTCACGCGGTCTTTGCCGGGGCCGGCGAACTCGGGGAGGTAGCTCTGTAGTGCTCTGTCGAGGTCGAGCCGACCTTCCTGCACCAGCAACATCGCCGCGGTGGTCGTGGCTACGACCTTCGTCAGCGAGGCCAAATCGAAGAGGGTGCTGTCGGGGTCGGGAACGGCGGAGGCTGGCGACCACGTGAAGTGTCCGTAGCCTCGACTCCACAGCACTGTGTCTTTGGTGCCGATCACCACCACCGCGCCGGGATACACGCCTTCGCGAATCCCGTTGCCGACAGACCGCTCGAGGGCCGCGACCGGGTTAGCCTGGAAGAGCGCCACCCAGAACAGCAGGGCTCCAATGGTCACGAGGAGCGACTCCCTACCTGGGGCGGTTTGGGCCCGGTGCTCTTCCTAGCTTGAGTCAGCAACATGCGTTTCCGGTGTATGATAAGAACGTCATTCCCAATACGTCTGCCAACAAGGGTACACCGTGCGTCGAATTCTGCTTGCTTTGATCCTGGGCACCGTGGCGCCGGGCCCCGTTCGGGGCCAGACGGCCGTGATCGATACCATGCTGCTTCGTGCCCATACCAGGTTCCTCGCCGACGACCTCTTGTTGGGTCGGGGAACCGGAACCGCGGGTGCCGCCGTCGCGGCACTGTACATCGAGAGCCAGTGCCAACGACTCGGGCTCGAACCCATTGCAGGATCGTACCGCCAGCGGGTTCGGCTCGAAGAGGCCCGAATCGGGGCCGGCAGCCGGTTGACCGCTTCGACCCCCCAGGGGTCCGTCGAGTTCCTCTACCTCGAGGACTTCGTTCCGGATGTCGGGTCGGCGCCAACGTTGGTCGGATTCGCAGGGGCCGCCGTGTTCGTCGGCTCTGAAGCCGGAATCGCGTCCGGGGGGCTCGGCCAACTCGACGTTGGCGGGGCCGTGGCCGTCACGCTCGGACCCGTCCGGGGAGCAGCCGCCGACACGCTCGCGTCACGCGGCTCGGTCGGCATGATCCACTTGATCCCCGAGAGCGAGACGTTCGAACTCTACGTCCGCAGCCGCGGCCGAACGCGCTTGTACCATCGTGATCGCGCCGTCCGCTCCTCGTTCCTGCCGAGCATGCCGGCGCTACTGGCCGGTCCCAGTGTGACGCGGGCACTCCTTGCCGGTGCGATGGTCGACGACAACGCGCGTCCGCTCGCACAGCCGCTTGCCTGGTCCCTTCGGGTCGAGATCGAGAGCACCCGAAGGCCGATCGAGGAAGCCAACGTGGCGTGCGTGCTCCCGGGGAAGGGCACCCGCCGCGACACGGCCATCGTCCTGTCCGCGCACTACGACCACCTCGGCGTGGGCCTGCCAGACGCGCGCGGTGACTCGACCTACAACGGGTTCTCGGACAACGCAGCCGGCGTCGCCATGGTGCTCGGCATTGCCGAAGCCCTTACCCGCGAGGAGACACCGCCCCTCGGATTCTCGCTGCTGCTGCTCTTCTTCAGCGGCGAGGAACGCGGGCTGCTCGGCTCGGATTACTACGTTGCTCATCCCCTCTGGCCGCTTCGTCAAACGGCGGCGGTCATCAACCTGGACGCGGGTGCGCCACCGGCGCCGCCCGTAAGTTGGCGGGTGGCCGGGGTCGACAGCGCCGACGGAACCGGATTGGGGGCGCTCGCTGCTCGCGTCGCCGGCGGCCAGGGCTGGCAGGTCGTCACGTCACCCGCCCGAGCGAACTCCGATTACTTCCCGTTCCACCGCGAAGGCGTCCCTGCCATGTTCATCGTTCCCGGGTCAGAGGCCTACGAAGGGATGTCCGTTGATAGCTCGGTGGCACTCAGGCAGCGATGGGACCACTATCATCAGCCTGCCGACCACTGGTCGCCCGATTTTCCGTTCGCCGGGCTGGCCCGGTACGCGGCGTTCGCCCTCATGCTCGTTCGAGCGCTCGACCGAGATCCCGATGGCCTCCGCCGCTGACGTCGATCACGGCAACCGTCGGAGAGAAAACGAGATACGGGACCACGACGAGCCCCCTCTCACCCTGGCATCCCGTGCGCGGGGCGTCTATCATATCTGGTCGCCATCCGGATACAAGAGCGAGAAACGCATCACTGTGAGCAGGTCGCCGTTGTGTGCTGAAAGGCGTGGCAGAGAAGCGCCGTCGAGATCGGGGTCACGATCGTGATCCGGACGCTCCCCGGAACTATCATCCACTATCGCTTTCCCATCCTCGCGGCCTGGTTGCTGGTCGCCGCCCTTGCCTTGCCGCGCGCACTCCGAGTGCACGAGACGCTCCAAGTGCAGGGGCAGACGCTCCTGGACACCGAGTCGAAGCGCGGCGACGACCTCATCCGCACCGCGTTCCAGCAGCCGGTCACCGACTACTTCATCGTCACCCTCACCGGTCCGGTCGCCATCGACAGCCTCCGGTACCGGGCGATCCTCGACTCGTTGACGCTCAGTGCGGCGCTCCAACCCTACGTCGCGCGGACGCTGTCCTACTTGGACGCCAACGACAGCACCTTCGTCAGCGCGGACCGGAAGACGACGTTCTTCGTCGCCGTGATGGAGGCCAACCTCGAGCGCGGTGCCGCCGACTACGTCCCCCCGTTCCACGAGGCGATCCACGGTACGCTCGAGCGCATCGCGTGGGCGTCCGCGTTCGAGACCCATGTCACCGGCAGTCCGGCACTGGACTACGACATCCGCACCGTCAGCAAAGAGGACACGCGCGTCGGCGAGCAGAAGGCGCTGCCCATCAGCGCAGTGATTCTTGTCGTGGCGTTCGGCGCGCTGGTCGCGGCGATTCTCCCACTCTTGGTTGGTGTGTTTGCGATCGTCTGTGCGCTCGGCCTCACGAGCGTGGCAGCCGGCTTCTACCCCATGTCCGTGTTCGTGCTCACCATCGTCTCGATGCTTGGCCTGGCCACCGGGATCGACTATTCGCTGCTCATGGTCACGCGATTCCGCGAGGAGATGAATCGGGGCCGTGGCCGCCGGGAGGCCGCCGAGCGGACGATCGCCACGGCGGGACGAGCGGTGGTGACGAGCGGACTCACGGTCCTGCTGGGCTTCGCGGCGCTGCTGGTCACGCCGACCACCGAGACGCGTTCCGTTGGCATCGGGGGCTTGTTCGTCGTCTCGGGGGCCGTGTTGCTGTCTGTCACGCTGCTCCCTGGTGTCCTTTCCCTCCTCGGACGGAGCATCGATCGACCGCGATGGCTCGCCAAGCGCCTGGCGTTCTACCATGCGCCCACCGGATGGGAACGGTGGTCGCGATGGCTCGGCCACCATCCGTGGCGGGCGCTGGTTCTGGGGGGCACGGTCGCCGCCGCGATCACCTGGCCGATCGCCTACATCAAGATCGGCCTGCCTCGAGAGGGATGGTATCCGTCCGGCACCGAGTCGTCCGACGCCATTCGCGCGCTTGACCGGATTGGCGCCCGCGGTGCGCTCCAGCCGGTGCGCATCGTTGTGCAGGCCCCGGCGGGCGCGCGGATCGTGGGCACCCGGTACCTGCGAGGGTTGAAGCGACTATCCGACTCGATCAATGCCGACCCGCACGTGGACCAGGTCCGAAGCGTGGTCGACCTCCGCCCTGGAATGTCGCTGCTGCGGTATACGGCCCTCTACGGCAACCTGGACGCGGCGCGCGCGCGCTCCCCCGAGTTCTACTCCGCGTATCTCTCGGAGGACGGCCGCACGACGTTGATTGACGTCCTCTTGAGGGATACGACCTCGTTCACGGGATCCATGGACGTCGTGCGTGGCCTCCGCGGAGTGGTCGCGGCCGGTATTCCCGGCCTGGACTCCGTCGACGTCATGGTCACCGGTTTCCATGCGGCGAATACCGATCTCCAAGACGCGCTGCTGAAACAGTTCCCGCTCGTCGTCGCATTGGTGGTCGGGGCCACGGCGTTGATGTTGTTCATCGCGTTTCAATCGATCCTGGTGCCGATCAAGGCGGTTCTCATGAACCTCCTTTCGGTCGCCGGGGCGTTCGGCATTCTCGTGCTGGTCTTCCAGAAGGGGGTGGGCGCTCGATTGTTCGGGCTCGCGGGTCCCACCGAAGCGATTTACGTGGCCATTCCCGTCGTGGTGTTCGCCGTCGTGTTCGGCCTGAGCATGGACTATGAGGTGTTCCTGCTGTCGCGCATCAAGGAGGCGTTCGACCGAACCGGCCGCAACGATCAGGCGACGATGGAGGGACTCACGGCCACGGCATCGGTCATCACTAGTGCGGCCGCCATCATGCTGGTGGTCTTTGGCACGTTCGCCTTTTCGCGCGTGTTGGCCGCCCAGCTCCTCGGCTTCGGGCTCGCGGTGGCGGTGCTGCTCGACGCGACGCTCATTCGGATGGTTCTGGTCCCCTCCATCATGCACCTCGCGGGAGATTGGAACTGGTGGCCAGGGGGGCGGCGGATCAGGAAGAGCGGCGACGGGGGGGATGCCGGTACGAGCGGGGCGGTTCCCGTGGTACCGCCAGCTGCAGCGCCAACTCCAGCCGAGGCCCCCGCAGATCCCAGTGCCAAGCCGCTTCCCGCACCCCCGTCACCGGGTGCTTGAGCGGACGAAACTGGAGCCACTCGGGTCGCAGCCGGAGCCTCGCTCCCGCCGCCAGCAACGCCTCGCGATCGGCCGAAACCAGGTGCGCCCACCGCTGACCGCGTAGCACGAACGGATGGAGCCACATCCCGCCCTGGAGAGCGTACGCGACGCCCTCACGCCACAACACAAACTGCCGCCACCCCATCAGCCGCAGTCCATGCGCCCGTCCTCCGTTGCCGAACCAACCGGTGCAGCCGCACCGACGAAGACGAAGCACTGCCGCAGCGTGGCCGCGTGGGAGATCGACGCCGACCACCCGATCGCCGTGGCCTCGTGCACTTGGACCAGCGTCCCGCCGCTCCTGCGAAACCCCTTGGCCTCCAGCGTGGCGAGGTTTGCGGTGTAGGTGCTTGTGTCGTAGAAGTGGGATTCCTCAATGACCGCCAAGTTCCGCAGGTCCCCTCGCATGGTCGCGATGTAGCCCCGCTCGCGCACATCTCGATACTGCGGCAGCGCAATGGCCGCCAGCAGCGTGACGATCGACATGGCGATCAACATCTCGATCAGCGAGACACCACGAGTGGCGGGGCGGCTCCACATTCCATGTCGCATAGGGATCAGTCGACGCTGACAGAGCTTCGGGAAGTATGCACGGGCCCTATCGGCACCGACAAGCGCACCTAGCCCTTCGCGTCGAGCCAATTCGGTCCAACTCCAATCTCCACCACGAGCGGAATCGACAGCTCGGCGGCTCCCTGCATTTCCTCGCGAAGCACCTCGCACACCGCTTCCACTTCCCGCTCGGGCGCTTCGGCCACGAGCTCGTCATGCACCTGGAGCACGATCGCCGCCGAAAGTCGGCGCTCGCGCACCGACCCGGCCACACTGATCATGGCGCGCTTGATCAGGTCGGCCGCCGAACCCTGGAGCGGCGAGTTCATCGCCACCCGCTCACCGAACGCGCGCATGTTGTAGTTGCGGTCCTTCAGTTCCGGAATGTAGCGCCGTCTCCCGAAGAGCGTTTCGGCGTACCCCCGCTGGCGCGCCACCGCGATGCACTCGTCCAGAAATCGACGGACGCCGGCGAACCGCTCGAAATAGAGATCGATGAACTTGCGAGCCTCCTCCTGTGAAATGCCCAACTGGCGACTGAGCGAGAACGGCCCCTGACCGTAGATGGTGGCGAAGTTGATCGTCTTCGCCCGCGCCCGCATCTCGGCCGTCACCTCGTCGAGCGACACATCGAAGATGACGGCCGCTGTTTCCCGGTGGATGTCACCGCCGCGCTGGAACGCGGCAAGGAAGACGGGATCCCGCGAAAGGTGGGCCAGGAGTCGGAGCTCGATCTGCGAATAGTCCGCAACCACGAACACCGCACCCGCCGCCGGCACGAAACACCGGCGGATTCGCTCACCACGAGCCGTCCGCACGGGGATGTTCTGGAGGTTCGGACTTGACGATGATAACCGTCCCGTAGCGGCCCCCACCTGCGAAAAACTGGTGTGAATGCGAGCGGTATCCGGGTGAACCGTGAGCGGGAGGGCATCAAGATAGGTCGAGCGCAGCTTGCTCACCTCTCGGTAGTCCAGCAAGAGCTGCGGAAGCGTGTGGCCGGACGCTGCCAGCTCGCTCAGCACGTCCGCGTCGGTCGAGGCTCCCGTCTTGGTGCGCTTGAGGACGGGCAAGTTGAGTTTCTCGAACAGGACGTGGCGCAGCTGTGGGGTGCTGTTGATGTTGAAGTCCGTTCCCGCCTCGCGGTGGATCTTCGCCTCGAGCTCCCGAAGCTCCTCACCGAACTCGCTCGACAACAGTGCCAGGCAGCTCGTGTCGACCGCGATCCCCCGCCATTCCATGTCGATCAGCACATCGATGAGCGGCATCTCCATCTCGCCGAGGAGCGCCGTCAGGTCGTGCGACTCGAGCTGCGGTGCGAAGAAGGCCTGGAGCTCCCATATCGCCACCGCGCCGCCACAGCTATGGGCGGCCGCGCGGTCGGGTGGGACTTCCGCAAAGGGGCGCTCACCCTTGCCTTTCCCGACGAGATCCTCGGCGGCGGTGAGGCGCCGCCCCAGATGATCGAGTGCGAGCACCTCGAGTGCATGTGACCGGCGTCCAGGCTCGAGCACGAAGCTCGCAAGCATCGCGTCGTAGCGGAGACCCCGAAGGGTCACCCCCGCCCGCCGAAGCACCAAGGCGTCTCGCTTGAGATCGTGGCCGACCTTCGCGCACTGCGGATCTTCCAGGACACCCACGAGTGCCTGCATCACGGGCTCGCCCATCGACGGCAGGTTGCGCGGCGCGGCCGCCGCCGTGAGCTCACCGTCCGGCAGGCGATGCCCCAGTGGTAGGTACCACGCACGGTCGCCCGCAATCGCCAGTGACAAACCAACCAGCTTGGCCCGCAGCGGGTCCGCGGCGCTCGCCTCCACACGCAAAGCAACGGTGCTGACCTTCCGCAGCTCGCGCAGCATCACCGCGAGCGCCTCGGGCGAGTCGACGATCGCGTGGTCGCGGGCCGCCGGCGCACGACTGCCGGGCTCGCGCCGAACGTTCGGAATGAGCGTGTGGAACTCGAGCTCGGTGTACAGTGCCTCGAGACTCTCTAGGTCCATCGGCGCCCTGGAGAGGTCGTCGATGGTCGCACTCACCGGCACATCGCGGCGAATCGTCACGAGTTTCTTGCTGAGCCGGGCGTTGTCGGCATCCGCAAGCAGTGCCTCTCGCACCCGCTTGCCTTTGACGTCACTCGCATGCGCGAGGATGGTGTCCAATTCGCCGTAGGTCTCGAGAAGCTCGCGCGCCGTCTTGTCTCCAACGCCCTTCACCCCGGGGATGTTGTCTGACGAATCACCGACCAGCGCCAGGTAATCGACCACTTGGTCGGGGGCCACGCCGAACCGCTCGCGTGCGTTGGAGGCATCCACCCACTGGGAATCCACGGCAGCCGGACCACCACGACCCGGGTTCAGGAGCGACACGTGGGGCGCGATGAGTTGATAGAAGTCCTTGTCTCCCGACACGATGACGGCCTGCATGCCACGGTTTGCCGCTCGAGTGGCTAACGTGCCGATCACATCGTCCGCCTCATAGCCGTCCACCACGACCAACGGCACGCCAAACCCCACGAGCAGTTGCTCGATGCGTTCCAGCGATCGATCGAAGTCCTCCTGCAACTCGTCGTCGAGCTTCTCCCGCGTGGCCTTGTAGTCGGGAAAAACCTCGTCGCGAAATGACGAGCCGGCATCGTGGACCCACGCGACATAGGTCGGGTCGTAATCGGCGACCAGACGGTGCAGGAAGTTCGCGACCCCCCAGACAGCCGAGGTGTTTTCGCCGCGGCTCGTCCGCAGGGGGCGGGCGATCATCGCGAAGAAGGCACGGTAAATCAGGGCGTATCCATCGATGAGAAACACCCGGGGTGGGGATTCCTGCGTCATGCGGTGAAGATAGCAACGGGACGCCGGTCCGTCGCCAGACGCTCACATGAACAGTGTCAGCGTCAGGGCAACACCCGGTGCGATCAGCAGGTTGTCGTCCAGTCCAGCCGGCCACCGCTCCAGCGCGGAGCCAACGGTGGCGCCGGCCAGGACCGAGACCGCGGGAAACCCGAGCGCGGCGAGCACCGCCACCGCCACCACGAGATGTACGAGACTGCCCCGCCACGTCTTCGGTCCGATCGCCCTGCCGAGCGACCCAATCCATGACGCGGCCGGATCAGCGACTGCGCCGACGACGATCCCGCCGGCGGCTGCCGGCGCGGGAAGCAGGACGGCCAGACCGTAACCCACCGCCAACCACATGGCGCCGCTGGGGCGAGCGATCTCGCGATCGCGGAAGACCGGCACCAGCCGACGAAGGCGAGTCCCGACGCTGGGCACCCGAAGCCGAAGCGTCTCGAGGAGGAGCGCACCGACTGCCGCCCCGGCGACTGCCGTGCGCAGTCCGGTCCACGACACGAGCGGCACCAACAGGACGACCGACGCGGTGCTCGCGTGGAGCAACCGCCGAAGGCCCGTCGCCGTCACCGTTCGTCGGCCTCGGCCGCCTCGGCTATGGGATAGAGTCCCTGGTAGAGCGCCCAGTTGCGCAGCACCGACCGCAGGTAGCTGCGCGTCTCGACGTACGGGATGCGTTCGACGAACATGGGCGGATCGTTTGCTTCTGGATACCGGAGCCATCGGGACACGGGACGGCCGCCGGCGTTGTAGGCGGCCAGTGCAGCGATCACGTCGCCGCGATACGTGCGCAGCAGCGACGCCAGGTGGGTCGCCCCGAGGTGGAGGTTCACGGGCCCGACGGTGAGGAGCCGCTCGTCCCACGGGAGGCCCACCCGCCGGGCGAGCTCACGAGCCGTCGGCGGCATGAGCTGCATCAGACCATACGCCCCGGCATGGGACACGACGGCGGTGCGAAAGGTAGACTCCTGACGGATCAGCGCGGCCAGAAGATGCGGATCCAGGCCATGCTCGATCGCTTCACGCTCGATCATCGATCGCATGGGCCAGGGGAACACCACCCGGATGACACGGGCATCGCCCAGCGAGCGGGATCGGGCCACTTCCCATCCAAGCGACACGCCCTCATGGACCCACCCGCGCTCGATGAACCCCTCCGCCAGATCGAGCAACTCGTCCGCCGAGTACCCGTCGGCCGATCGGGCCCGCGCGACGCGCGCCTCGGCCTCGGCGTGGAGCGAGGACGCCTGCAGCAGATCGACCTGCTCCAACACCGTGGCCGCGGCCGGCGACACCAGCGCCGCAGGCACGGGCGCAGGGTACGGCGGAGTGGCCCCCGTCGCCTGGCGTGCCATTGTCCCGTAGTAGCCGAATGGATCGGTGGTCACGAGGTCGGCCCAGAGCTGCCCGGCGGGCCCGTCGGGACCGCGGTTGGCGGTGATCCTCGCGAGAAAGTACTGCGCCGCTCGTCGCTGGGGCGCTCCGGCGTCGATCTCGTCGCGGTACCACCGTTCGGCAGCGGCGGTGTCGGCTCGGGCCAGTGCCTCTCGGGCCATGCCCAGCCGCGCGCGGCTGGCATAGTCCGACGCCGGCCACTGTCCGGCGAGCGCGGCGAGGACGCTGTCGGCCTGGTCGTCGCGCCCACCATCCCGGTGCCAATCACCAACTAGATACGCGGCAAGCGGTGCTTCGGCATGGTCGGGGTGTCGGTCTGCAAACTCCGCTAAGCGGCGATAGCCGTCCGCTTGGCGCCCCATCCGGATCACTAGCCGTGCGCCGCGGTAGCTGGCGAGTGCACCCTCCGGGCCAGCCTGGGCTGCGCGCTCGTACGACCGCAGGGCCTCGTCACGCTTCCCGGATGCCGCCTGCTGATCGCCGAGGCGGATCAAGGCCGCCGGACCGGAGTCGGTGGCCACCACTGCCTGTGCCAGCACGCGGAGCGCGTCGGCGGATCGGCCCAGGCGACTGTACGCCGCTGCCACCCGGAAGAACTCCTCGGCGACTGCGGGGGCGAGGCCTCCGTCGATCCGAGCCAGCGCCAGGCGCAGCTCGGTCGTGTCAGTGGAGCGCAGCAGCGCGTAGGTGTGCTCTCGCGCGATGGCCGCATTGCCGAGAGTGGCTGCAACCTCGACCGCCCGCGCCAGTTGACCGGACCGCACCAGCGCGGGCACGGCGGCACCCGAGTCTCCGGCCGCGAGCAAGACGTCGGCACGCACGGCAGCGGCGAAGCGCTCGGCCTCGGGCGGCGCGCGGCGCAGAAGGTCGATGATGCGAATGGGGTCGTCGCTGACGGCAGCCTCTCGAACCGCAAGCCAGCCCGCAATCGCCGGCAACTCGTGCGCGGCGTTCGCGTAATGGTCCCGCGCGTCCGACAGATTCCCCGCGCGCTGCGCTGCGTCGCCCGCCCGGCTCAAGAGGATGCCCCGATCACGCCCCTGGAGAATGGCCGCCGCCTGCGCGAAGTGGTCGGTCGCGCTGGCGAAATCCCCGGTTTCGTGCGCCGCCATACCGAGCAGGATCAAGCGATCGGCGTCCGGTGCATCTGGTGGGAAGCGCCCCTCGAGAATCGCGATTGCGCGGGTCGGGCGGCCAAGCGTGAGTTCCATCTCGGCGAGTCGCAGCAGGTCCAGACGGGTGGCCGTTCCGTTCGCGGCACGGGCACGCAATGCGGGCGCGGCGTGCCACGACGACACCGAGTCCACTCGCACGGCGAGCGGCACCTGTGCGGGCACACTCGGAGCGATGCCGACCAGTGCCGCGAACGCCAGCGCGAGCGCACAGCCCCGCATGGCCTACGTGCCCCGGCGCAATCGATTCAAGGCGATCATGTAGTCGGCGCGAGACCGCTGCGTGAGCAGAAACTGCCCGAATCCCGTGTCGTCCACGAAGTCGAGTGTGACCCGATCGGACGTGAACACCCACCGAATCAGACGAACACCGCGGTCCTGCAGGTCTGAGCTCGAGTCGAAGATCTCGTCCGGCGGCCCGAGGGTGATGAGCACCTCGCCGCGATCGGTGAGCCAGCCGGATTCGGCGCTTTCCCTGAATCGCTCGTTCGCTTCCTGGACTCGAGCGAAATAGATCTCGAGTGCTTCATGGTCGGGTGTGGATGGGTTGGGGTCGGTTGCCCGCCAGAACGCACGCCAGAGAGCCGGGCGTTCCGCAGGGGTCGCGTCACGAAGCTGCGCGATCACTTCGTCCTTTCCGAAATACCTGAGCAGCGACAGCGTCTCGTCGAAATTCGCCACGGCCCACTGTTCGGAAAAGGCCACGAGTATCGCCGTTGTCGCGGTGTCCCGACCACCCGACACCGTCGCTTCGAACACCAGCTCCCCCATGGGGAGCAGTTCGGGACGGACAGCGAGCAGGAGGGAGGCAAGCGGCCCACCCTGGCCGACCGTCACACTGTCCTGCCAGACCTCCGTAAGCGCGGGCGCTCGTACGAAGGCGCGGACCGTGACGACCGCTTCCGGCGCCGAGCCGTAGACCTCGAGGAAGAACTGGAGCGAGTCGGTGCCGTAGGGCACTGTGGCCCGAGGGTTCACCACGAGATCCGGTAGCTCCGTGGTTGCCGACCGCTTCGCCGCCCGATAGGCCGGCACGAGCGAGGACAGCCCGCTTTGCGCGAACCCGGGAACGACGACCTGGCCTTCGACCTGCCCGTAGTTGGTGCCGTTCTGGTCCCGCACCGAGATCGTGACTTCGAGATCGCCCGGTGGCACCGGCACGAACTGCTGGTAGACGACGCTCTCGTCGGCACGCTGCGTTTCCGGAAAGCGCTCGACTCGGACCACCTGGTCTTCGGCGTGCCGCTCGATGATCCGACCGTCGCGCCGAAACGCGATCTCAACCCGGTAGGGGGCCTCGAAGACACTTCCCGCACGCCGGAACGAGAGTGCTCGGTTGGTGAGCGAGAGCCCCACCAGCGCCATCGTCACGTCGGGCGACGGACCGGCGAGGAACCGCACGCTGGCCACAAACGGCAGCGGCTTCTCGGCTATCAGAAGGCCCATGTCGCGATAGACCACAGTGAGGTCGAAGAGGCGGGGCACGTACGTGCTCGCATCCGGGGGCGGCGGCTCGCTCCCAACCCGCTGCCAGGGCCCGCAGCTCCCGAGCCCAAGCGCGGCAGCGACCAGCCAGTAGCGACCCCAGTGCCTCGGCATTCTCGGCGACAAGACTGCTCTCAAGCTTGCAGACCTCTGGACGTGACGGTTACTTTTTCCGACTTATCATGGCTGAGAATCTCACTGGACGCACGATCGCCGGCTACCGGCTCCTGAACCGCGTGGGCGAGGGCGGCACCGCCACCGTTTACCGGGCCGAACACGCCGAACGTGGCACCTGTGCGGTCAAGATCCTCAAGGAACGCATGCGCAAGGACCCGACGGCCGTCAAGCGGTTCTTGCGCGAGGCGGGCTATGGGTCGCGCGTTTGCCATGAGGCGGTCGTGCGCACATACGACTACGGCGAGTTGGACAGCCTCTACTTCCTGGCCCTCGAGTGGGCCGACGGTGAACCGCTCTCCGACTTCGTACACCGTACAGGACGCTTAGCTCCGAGACTCACGGCGCACATCATTTCCCAACTTGCCGGGGGGATGGTTGCGGCGCACGCCGAGGGCATCATCCACCGGGATCTGAAGCCGGACAACATCATCTACGACCCGAAGACGACGGCGGTGAAACTCCTCGATTTCGGGATCGCCCGCGATGCGGAACTCGACGACGCGGAGCGGCTCACGCGAACGGGCTTCTTCGTGGGGACGCTGAACTACGTGGCCCCGGAAGCGCTGTCGGGTGCCCTCGTGGACGAAGCCGCGGACACCTACAGCCTGGGGACCATCGCATACTACCTCCTCACCGGCGTCCATCCGTTCCCGGGCCGTACGCCTCGCGAGCTGTTCCAGCAGCTCCTGACCCAGGATCCGATCCCGCTCAACTCGGCCGTCACGGGCCTCCGGTTTCCGTCGGCGGTCGAGGCGGCCATCATGCGGGCCCTTTCCCGCGACCCAACGGGTCGGCATGAGAGCGTGCTGGCCTTTGCGCAGGATCTGGCCGGCGCCGTCTCGGGTGCCACCAGCCCTGGCGACGCGGCTGCCGTCCCGCCGGATGCCGGGTTGCTGGGCCGAATGAAATCACTGTTCAAGGGTCGAAAGGACACCGAGGCGTGACGACAGAATGGTAGTAGCCATCACTACTACCATCGATTCTGGTCCGAATCTGTGACAATGCCTCCCAGGGACCGGCTGGAATCCCTTGCTCTACTCGTCCGGAAGCGGTCGGTCACCATTGGCCAGTTCACTCTCGCTTCCGGACGCCCGTCCACCTACTACATTGACGCCCGTAAGACCACCATGTCGGCTGCGGGCATCGAGCTCATCGGCGAGCTGGGCCTGGCGCTCGTCCGTCGAGCTGGCTGGGCACCATCGCTCGTTGGGGGGCTCACCCTCGGCGCTGACCCCGTTGCGTATGCCATCGCCCGCGCGAGTTGTGCCGCACCTCCGATGATCGACGCGTTCACGGTGCGCAAGGAAGCCAAGACCCACGGAGCACGGCGGCGGATCGAGGGCTGCTTCTCGACCGGGGCCGCCGTGGTGGTGGTGGAGGACGTCGTGACGACGGGACAGTCGGCCCTCCGTGCCATCGACGCGGTGGCGGCCGAAGGAGGGCACGTGCTTGGCGTGATTACACTGGTGGATCGTGAGGAGGGTGGGCGGGAGGCCATCGAACACGCCGGTGTTACGCTCCGCTCGTTACTCTCGCTGCGCGATCTCGGCCTGCCGCCCACCCTAGATGTCGCTCCAGGGTCGTCGCGCGCCTGATTTCCCCGCACCGCGCCGAACGCCCTCAGCGGTGTCCAAGGTCTGCCACCCCGTGATCTAGGGGACGGAACGTCCGGAAGGTCTCTCGATACGGATCGATCAGACGCGCGACGAAATCCTCAAGCGCCACATTGAACGGATACCGCCGCCGAAAGTCGGCTGCGGTGATGCCCAGGACTGACCGCAGGTGCCGTCCGAAGCTCTGCGGCGAGGAGTACTCCAACCGATAGGCGACATCGGCGATTGCGAACCCGGGTGACGCGAGGAGGCCCGCCGCGTAGAGGAGGCGAATCCCCGCCAGGTAGCGCTTCGGGGACGGGAGTCCGGCCCGGAAGAACCGGGACATCAGCGTGCTTGCCCCGACACCCAGGCGGCGGGTTAGCGCCCGCACCGAAACCGTGGCGGGGGCCAGTCGCACGACCAGCTCGAAGAAGCGACGACAGTCGGTGGCGGCGTCGGCCAGCGCGGGCAGCACGCCGGCGAGGATCCGCCCAGTTGTCGGCGTAGCCGTGTCGCCCACCAGGGCGCGGAGCTCACGCCACCCGTCCCGCCCGCTCAAATCGAGCACGCGTCGTACCCCGCAGGCGCCGAGTGCGAGCAGCCGGTCCGGTGGCGCGGGAACTGGGCGGCAGACCACCGCCACGGTCGCCACCCCCGGAAACTGCCGCACGAGTGACGTCACCGTCGAGAGCTGCTCGTGATCGACTCTCCCCGGCGACAGGAGGACTGTATTGACGGGACGCTCCCGGACCGAGCGGATGGCTTCGTAGACTGATTCGGTATGCAGCGGCTGGAACCTGCCCTGGGCGCCCGCGTCCAGACGGACGCGGTCGGGAGGGTCGACCACCGTGGTCACGACCGGACAAGCCTGCTCGAGCATCTGCGTCCCCGCTTCATGCGACGGCCGAAGATGGCATTGAGCGCTCAACAGGAGCTCAAACGATTGCAACGGCATGGTGGCGCCTGCTAGCGGCTCGGGAAGAGCCCGCTATCTTATTGGTCGGGGTGGCGGAGCGGGGCGGTCGCGGCTCGCCCATTATGGCGTGCCGAGGAAAGTCCGAGCTCCACAGGGCAGACTGCCAGGTAACGCCTGGGCGCCGAGAGGCGACGGACAGGGCCACAGAAAAGACACCGCCCGTCGCGAGACGGGTAAGGGTGAAAAGGTGGGGTAAGAGCCCACCGCGCGCCTGGCAACAGGCGTGGCACGGCAACCCCCAGTCGGAGCAAGGCCAAATAGGCGGCGAGGTCCGGCCCGGACCGTTTTCCAGCCGCGGGTAGGCCGCACGAGGTGTCGGGCGACCGGCACCCAAGAGAGATGACCGTCCGGCGGTTCGCCGTCGAACAGAACTCGGCTTACGGCTCCGCCACTCCGAACCACTCGACCGCGATCGGGTATGAAGCCGCGTCCAGGGACCTCATTCGCATGCCACCAGCCCGACCCAAGCCCGGGGATCCCGACCGGCCCTACCCACCGGCGTGGGAGGACGTCGCGGAGTTGCGGGTGCTTCGCACCTCGGAGCAGCGGTGGCAGCGGTTGATCGCCTGGCGCACGGAGCTGACCCGCAAAGGGTGGAAGCTCCTGCAGGTGACCGCGGATGGCGGGCACGTCGTCGCCGTCTTCGGTCGGACCAAGGACGAACTCCTCCAACGAGAAGGAACCACGACATGAGATCTCTGACTCCCTGGCACCAGCGCCTGGCAGGCGCCGCCGCCCTCCTGGCCACGGCGCTGGTCGTGGGATGCAGCGCCTCCGGATCCACCGCACGCACCGCTGCGGCCCCGGAGCTACCGAGCACCTTCACCTACGGCCCGTTCACCGCCGTGTACGAGATCGCCTCGCACAGTCACACCGAGCAGGATTTCGGTGGCCAGGTGCAGACGGTGGACTTCAGCCTCACGTATTACATCACCGCCACGGCCGTACAGACCGGTGGAGCCGCACAGCTGACGATCACGCTCGACTCCGCGCCGAAGATGTCGGACCTGCCTCCCGCCGCCGGGATTTCCAAGGAGGAGATCCAGCGTGCTGCGGGGACGACCTACCGCGGCATCCTGGCTCCGGACGGCGAGATCCTGGCCTTTCAGGGTAGCACGGCGGGTGGGCAGTTCGCCGAGCAACTCAACACGGCCATGGAACGGTTCTTCCCGCGTATTCCCATCGCGGGCCTGGCTCCGGGACAGACCTGGTCGGACAGCGCCTCGACCACGACGCAGAGCGGCGGGCTGGACCTTGGCGTCGAGACGACGACGTCTTTCGAAGCGCGCGACTGGCTCACGCGCAACGGTACTCAGGCGCTCGAGGTCGCCGCGGTGGCCGACTATACCGTCTCCGGCGGCGGGTCGCAGAGTGGCATGGATATCGGCATCGACGGCTCGGGCGTACGCCGATCACTGTTGTATCTCGCGCAGGACGGACGCTATCTCGGTGGCGCCACGGCCGACACGTCGAACCTGGTCGCCACGGTCGCCGCGATGGGCGCGATGATTCCCGTGACGCAGATCCGGCACGACACCGTACGAGTCGTTCGGTAGTCGGTTGCTACGCCGACTCGTTGTCGCGACCGTCGCCGCCGCGGTGCTTCCCGTTCAGAGCGCGACCGCTCAGTCCGTGCGGTCGCGCTCGGCGGACTATCTGCTGGCCGCATCGGCCAACGAGGTTCGCGCCCTGTGGGTCAATCCCGCTGGCCTCGCGACCGTCGTCGACGCGTCGGTCATGGCGGAGTTCGTACTCGAACGCCCCGTGGGCGAGGGGTTACGCCTCGCGCAGTGGACGCTGGGCCTCAACTCCCGCGGAATCTCGGTGGGCTATCAGCGGGACCGCTTCGAGATCGATCCCAATACCGGGGCCCTGCGTTTCGGGTTGGCGGTGCCGTTTCGCCGGGGCTCTCTGGGCGCCGCGATGAGCTTCTACCGGGGAAGCGCGGTAGAGGACGTGTCGCACCGCGGCATCGATCTCGGGGTTCGCTACCGGCCCGCCATGCTTCCGGTGGACCTCGCCGCCGTGTTGCAGAACATCGGGCGACCAACGCCTCGGGACGTCAAACAGCCATTGACCGGCATTCTCGCCGTGAATGTGAGCGCTCTCGCCTCGCACCTCCAACTCGGCGCCGAGGTGGTCGCAGCCGAGCGCTTGGCAGCGTCGGGTTTCGACATGGCGTACCGGGGAGGCATACGACTCTCGCTGGGTGGGTCGCTGCCGTTCGCCGCCATGAGTACGGTCGATCTGAACGGGGATATGCGGATGCGGCAATGGGCCGTGGGACTCGTAGTGGGCGGCAAGGATCGAGGAGTTCTGCTCGGGTCGGGTCCCGCGGGATCCGGCGTGACACGGCTCGAGCACATGAGCCTGACCGGCGTCTCGAGTCGGCAGTTCTAGATCACCCCGTCCGCGGCTCCCGCGGGCGGGGGAACACCGTTCAGTCCACCAGGCGCAACGGCATCACCAGACAGAGGTAGGCTGCCGGGTCGTCCCACCCCACGGGCTCGACCGTGGCCGCCCGTTCCGGGGCTTTGAAGGTCAGCCGAACCTCGCCGGTCGGCATGTACTTCAGAACCTCCAACAGGTAGTTCGCGTTAAACCCGATTTCGAGTGGATCTCCGTCGAAGGTCACCGCGATCTCGTCTTGGGCTTCTCCCAAATCGGGCGTGCTGACGCTGAGCTTGAGGGTGCCGCCACTGAACTGCAGGCGGACCCGGTGGGTTTGGTCGCTCGCCACGACACCGACTCGGCGAAGCGCACTCGCCAAGGCGTCCTTTTCGACGGTGCACGCCCGGTCGTTCTCCTTGGGAATGACCTGATCGTAGTTCGGGTACGGCCCCTCGATAAGGCGAGTGAAGACGACCGTCGATCCGGTCCGGAACCCGAGATGGTTGTCGCTCTTGGCGATCTCCACCTCGTCTGCTGGCCCAAAGAGCCTCCCCACCTGGTCCAACGCCTTGGGCGGCACGATCAGATCGGCTGCCTGGGCCGATCCGGCCACGGGCACATCCATCCTCGCGAGCCGGTGCCCGTTCGTCGCAACCATCCGCATCACGTCCTTGCGGAGTTCCCACAGCACGCCGTTCAGGATGGGGCGGCTTTCCTCCGTCGACGACGCGAAACTCACGTGCTTGATGAGTTTTTGCAGGTCACCCGAGGAGACCGACCAACTCTCCTTGAAGCTCACCGGCGGGAAGTTGGGGAATTCCTCCCGAGGGATGCCGAGGAGACGGAACCTTGACCGCCCGCATTCGAGATCGACACGTTGCTCTCCTGAGGCGGCGAGGCGTATCGCTGCACTTGGCAACTCCCGGACGATCTCGAGCAGCTTCTTGGCCGGTACGGTGACGGCGCCTTCCCCGTCGACCTCGGCCGGCACCACGGTGCTCACTGCGATGTCCAGATCCGTCCCGGAGATGCGAACACCGTCGGCCTTCGCCTCTATCAGGATGTTCGCCAACACTGGAAGCGTCGTCTTAGTCGGGACGCTCGCCGCCACGGCGACTAAAGCTTCGTGCAACCGCTCCCGTGTGATCGTGAACTTCATGCCCCAACCCCAGCAAGCGTGGAAAAGAAATACTACTAGTTACGTTAGTATGTACTATCTAGTAGTGCTAGTAGAGCGTATGGAAACCTTGATGACTTCCACAACCCCTTTCACCTCTGTGGTTTCCCTCTTTCGGGCCCTGTGAATCACCGGGGATGCCGTGTGGACACTCCGTTGGAATCGCGCCTGAGTCCAGAATCCGTCCCCAGCCTCCACACGGTTGTCCACTAGTCCCCCGGTCACGCCACCGAGGCAACCTCGTGCTTCGCGTGCTCCACCCTGTCGCGAAACTTCCGGTCCGCCGCCATCGTGCGCTGGACCTTGTCGACACTGTGAATGACCGTCGAGTGATCTCGCCCGCCGAACGCCTGGCCGATTTCGACGAGTTGCATCCCAAGTAGCTCCCGGGCGAGATACATCGCCACTTGCCGTGGAACGGTGAGGCTCTTGGTCCGCGCTTTCGAGCGCAGGCCTTCCGGGGTGACCCCCCACCGCCGGGCCACGACTTCTTGGACCCGATCGACGCTCGGTGGCGCCGTCCGGGCAGACTCCGTGCCGGCGGCCTGCCGGATCTTGTCGGCCAGGGCCTCGCGAGCCAGCTCGATCGAGACCTCGCGGTGCCGCAGTGAGGCGTAGAGCAGGAGCTTGATGATGCAGCCTTCCAGCTCCCGAACCGAGCTCCGAATGTGTTCGGCGATGAACCGCAGCACGTCATCCGGGATGGTGAGTTCGAGGTGGTCTTGCTCGGCCTTCTTGCGAAGAATCGCGATCCGGTGCTCGAGGTCGGGTTGCCCGATGTCGGCCACCATCCCCCACTCGAACCGACTGACCAACCGGGATTCCAGCCCGGGCATCTCCTTTGGCGGACGGTCTGACGTCAGGACGATTTGCTTTTGGGCCTCGTGGAGCGCGTTGAACGTGTGAAAGAACTCCTCCTGGGTCATCTCCTTGCCTTCCAGGAAGTGCACGTCGTCCACGAGGAAGATGTCGACCGCTTCCCGATAGCGCCGGCGGAAATCCGCCATGGTGCGGCTATGAATACTCTCGATGACCTCGTTGATGAACTGCTCGGCGCCCATGTAGACGACGCGGCTCTCGCGATCACGCTCGAGCACGGCGTGTGCGATGGCCTGCATGAGGTGGGTCTTCCCGAGCCCGGTGGCACCGTAGATAAACAACGGATTATAGGTTTTCCCGGGCGCCTCCGCGACGGCGTGGGCGGCAGCGGCAGCCAACTCGTTCGATTTGCCGATAACAAAAGTCCGAAATGAATACCGCTCGTTGAGCGGCCGGGTGTTACCACCGCGGGACGGGCCGTCCTCCGTCGGCGGGGAGACGAAGAAGTCCATCTGCGGCCGTCGCGCCCGCTCTTCCTGGACCTGAAAGACCACGTCCAGCTTCGACCCGACGATGGCTTCAGCCAGCCGAGCCAAGAGGCCGGCATGCTTCGACTGATTCCACTCGACGGCGAATTGATCGGGGGCGGCCATGAGCAGCCGCCCCTCTTCCAGGGCGATGGGTTCGAGCGGATCCAACCAGGTGCGAACTGTCGGGTCCGGTAGCTCGGTGCGGGCCGCATCGAGGAGGCGAGCCCACGCTTGTTGCGCTGAAAACTCCATCAATTCTAGGCGGACACTACGGTAGGGGTTCGAAAGGGCTACCGATGCTATCTCCCCAATGTGGAAAAGTCAACCTTGACCCTCTTGCGGGTGGGCAGCTAGCTTACGGCCCGCTCGAGAGAGACTTTTGACGCTATGAAGAGAACATATCAGCCGAGCAACCGGCGGCGAGTCAACAAGCACGGATTCCGGGCACGGATGAGCACCCGCTGGGGACGTGCGGTGCTCAGCCGACGGCGCAAAAAGGGCCGCAAGCGCCTCGCAGTGTCGCCGCCGTCCAAGCACGGAGGGCGTTGAGGTCCGAGGGAATCCCTCGGACCTGGCGCCTGACGCGCACATCAGACATGGCGGCGGTTCAACGGCATGGTCGCCGCCGTCGTACCCCGCGACTGGACATTTCGTGGCAAGGCAACACCTCTGGGCATCCACGGTTCGGCCTCGTGGTGCCGCTCTTCGGCCAAACCGTCGTTTCCCGCAACCGCCTGCGACGCCGATTGCGAGAGATCCTACGGCGACGGGTGCTCACCGCCCTGGGGCCCACCGACGTGGTCATCCGCTCCCGCGCCGACGGGTATCGGGCCTCCTTTTCAGAGCTAACCGAGGATTTGGAGTCGTGGGCGCGTTCGCTCTCCGAGTGACCGACTGGCCCAAGCGGGCGGCGGTCGCATTGATCCGCGGCTACCAGATCGTGGCCTCGCCATTCCCATCACCGTGCCGGTATTCGCCGACGTGTTCGATGTATGCGCTGCAGGCGGTGCAGCGGTACGGGCTGCTCCGCGGGGTGTGGCTGGGGTTACGGCGCATCCTTCGGTGCCATCCCTTCAACTCGGGCGGATTCGACCCGGTCCCGTGACTGATTGCTGATGGATCGCCGCACGCTCTTGGCCATCGGCTTGATGTTGATCATCGCCGTGCTGCCATCGATCCTCTTTCCGCCCGAGCGACCCCCACCGGCTACGTCGGCGGGATCGGACTCTGCCGTGCCGGCGGAGACCACCCAGGCCGTGCCCGCCGAGACGGTTGCCGTGCCGGTTTTGCCAGCTCCGATCGTCGCTGCGGACGACGTGCCGGCCCCGGCCGCGGCTGCGGAGGTCGTGGTGGAGTCGCCGCTCTACGAGTTCCGGTTCTCCACCCGAGGCGGCCGCCTCGTCGGCGCGCGCCTCAGGGACTATCGCACGTTCGCCGCCGGTGACAGCGGAACCGCGTCGATCATTCCGGGTGATTCACGGTTCTTGGACTACGAGTTCGTGATCGGGAGCGATACACTGCGGCTCGCTGACTGGAGCTTGGAGCCGTCCACCCTGCGCCTCTCGGTCGAGGAAGCCGGAGCGGCACTGGACTTCGTGGGGCGGCGCGGAGCGGTGACGGTCGAGTTGACCTACACGTTCCGGCCGGACCACTACCTGTTCGACGTCCAAGGGAGGATCCTGGGTCTGCCGACCGGCGGGCTGGTGCTGGTGGCCCTCGGGCCGCGCATTGCCCTCGTCGAGGCCGACAGCACGGACGACGCTCGGTCCTATGCGGTCGTGTCGAAGGCCGGCCGCACCGAGCGGCTGAAGTTCAGCTCGCTGGATCCGGGTGAGACGCAGACGCTCGATGGCCCGTTCGAGTGGCTGGCGATCAAGTCGAAGTACTTCGTGGCGAACGTGCTGACCATTGGCGAGGGCCAACCCAAGCTCGGGGGTGCCCTGGTGGTAGGAGGGACCCGGGAGGGGAAGACCGCGACGAGGGTCGACGTCGTGACGTCCATCCCGTCGCCGGCTGGCAGCTTCAGCTTCTCGGTCTATGTAGGCCCGCAGGAATACCGGCGCCTCGCGCGCATCGGGCACGACTTCGAGGATATCAACCCCTACGGCTGGGTTTTCCGACCGATCATTCAGCCGTTCGCCAATATGATCGTCGTCGTCCTGCTGTGGATGCACGAGAACCTGAACATGGCGTACGGCTGGGTGTTGATCCTCTTCGGTATGGCTGTGCGGGTGTTGCTCTGGCCGCTCAACCAAAAGGCCATGCGGTCGAGTACGGCAATGCAGGCCATCCAGCCGGAGGTGAAGGCGGTCCAGGAGCGGTACAAACAAGACCCGCAGAAGGTGCAGCAGGAGACCATGAAGCTGTACAAGGAACATGGCGTGAACCCGGTAGGCGGCTGCCTGCCCATGCTCATTCCGATGCCGGTCCTGTTTGCCCTGTTCTTCGTGTTCCGCGAGACGATCGAGTTCCGAGGGGTACCGTTCCTGTGGCTGCCGGATCTCTCCCGCGCCGACCCCCTCTACATCATTCCGGTCGTCATGGGCTTGTCGATGTTCGCGGTGTCGAAGCTTGGCCAGATGGGCGTGCCGCCCAACCCGCAGGCGAAAATGATGCTGTATGTCATGCCGCCCTTCCTGACCTTCATCTTCCTGAAGCTCTCCTCGGGGCTCAACCTGTACTATGCGGTGAGCAATATCGCGAGCATCCCGCAGCAGTGGTTGATCGCCCGGGAACGCCTCCGGCGCACGGGCAAGCGCGAGTAGGCGGCGGCGCGCCCAAGGGTCGGCCGTGCTGTCAGACATCATCGCCGCGCTCGCGACGCCGGTAGGCCGGTCCGCTCTCGCCGTCATCCGCGTGTCCGGGCACGGATCGCATGACGTCGTCGGCCGAGTCGTGCGCGGGTTCCGCGCCGATCCCCCTCGTACGGCTCGTCTCGGCACCGTCGTCCACCCCGACCGAAACGACGTGCTGGACCACGCGGTGTACGTCGCCTATCACGCACCGGATTCCTACACGGGCGAGGATGCCGTGGAATTGTCCGTCCACGGCGGGCTGTTGGTGTGCGGTGAGATTCTCGGGGCCCTGCTCGCGATTGGCGCGCGACAGGCGGCTCCCGGCGAATTCACTAGGAGGGCCGTCCAGCATGGCAAGATGGACCTATTGCAGGCCGAGGCCATTGGCGATCTGGTAGACGCCACCGCGCCCGCCCAGCGACGCGCGGCGCTCGCTCAGCTCGACCGAGGGCTCTCTCACCGGATCGGTGCCCTTCGGGATCAGGTGCTCGAGCTCGAGGCCCTCATTAGCTACGACATCGACTTTCCAGAGGAGGACTCCGGGCCGGTTCCGCCTGCTCGGGTGGAGGAGGAGGTCGCGGCCCTCGAGGTGTCGATCGGCGCCCTCTTGGGGACCGCGGCGGAAGGCGAGCGACTGCGCGAGGGCGCCCTTGCCGTGATCGCGGGTCGGCCGAACACGGGAAAATCGTCCCTGTTCAATGCACTCCTGGGCCGTGAACGAGCGATCGTCACCGAGATCCCAGGTACGACGCGGGACGCCATCGAAGCCGCGGCGACCTGCAACGGCTTTCCGTTCCGACTGATCGATACCGCCGGCCTCAGGCAGAGCACCGACGTGGTGGAGCGAATCGGCGTCGAGGTGAGTCACCGTTACCTCGCGGCTGCGGACGCGATCGTGTTCTGTGTCGAGGCCTGTCGGGCTCCAGGTGCGGACGAGCAAGCGTTCCTCGCTCGAGCCACCGTGCCGATCGTGCTGGCACGCACGAAGGCGGACCTCGTGACACCACCACCGCCGTCGTCCGAGGGCATCCCCGTTTCGGCGACGTCCGGGACCGGGCTCGACCACGTCCGGGACGCGCTCGCTGCACACGCCTTCCACCGAATGTCCGCTCAGGGGTCGATCGAACCGGTCCTCACGAGGGAGCGCCACCGGCTCGCGCTCGAGCGCGCGCGGGACGAGGTGGGCGCATTCCGCGAGGCGAGGCGCGTCGGGCTCGATGGCGTCGTCGCAGCGACACACCTGCGAGCGGCGGTGACGGCGCTCGAGGATGTGATCGGCCTGGTAACGACGGACGATGTGCTCGATCGGGTGTTCGCGACGTTCTGTGTGGGGAAGTGACGCGTCGAAGCGACTAGGCCGTGTGAATCCCGCGGGCGCGCTCCTCGGACTCTCGGCACTCGACTGCGTCGGCGCGCAGCGCCCGTGCAATGCCCGACTCGGCGACGATTGCCTCGACCATCCGCGCACCCAGATAGTAACCGGACCGTTCCGGAATGACTTTTCCTCCGACGAGCCGCTGTGCAGCCGACACGCCGCCGGTGAGATAGCGCAGCCGGTAGCCGAGCCCCTGCCGATCCAGGTCGAACTCGGTCACGCGGGCGAGGAAGGCCTCCAGCTGACGGAGGCGCCGGTATTGCCGACGGGTATAGCCGAGGTAGTCCCACGAGTCGAACCCCGGGGCGACAGCGCGGGACGCGGCCACGGCGAGCCCTTCGTTCACGAGCAACTCCCGCAAGGTGGCCCGGCTTCCGGCCTCCCACAGGTCGTAGGTCCCGCGTAGTTCCCGGATCACCCGCGCAAGCGTGCTTCGACTCTCAGGGGCCGTGTACCGCACGGCGTGTGCCACCTCGTGGGCAATCCAGGGCCCGATGAGTTCGGGCTGCAGGCCGAGGCCGAGAGACTCGTGGTTGGGTCGACCGGTGAAGTGCTCGAGGCACACGAAGGCAATGCCTCGCCCGCCGACCACCAACTCGCCGGCGTTCGCGCCGCCAACGCCGACCATGAGATACACATCGAACGGAACGTCGACCTCGAACAGATCCTCACACCGCCGCATGACGTCTTCGGCCAGGGCTGGGACGTCGAGGCGATCCAGCACGTCGTGCAGGTCGCGACGGTCGGCGGCCAGCGCGCGCCCGATCACGTCGTCGACGTGCGGGCTCGCCAGGTCGAGGATGTAGTTGTGCCAGTACGACGAGAGAACGGGGAGGTGGTCGTCGAGGTAGCGACGATAGGCCTCCAAAGGATCCGGCGCCTCGACGACGCGGAAGAACTCTGGGACGAGGTTGATGAGCATGGAGGCGACCCCAATTTGGGTTCCCGCCTCGTGGATGACAACCCCGGGAACGGTCAGCGCAGCTCGACGGTGATGTAGGTGGATTGGGCGATGCGGCGCCGCACTTTGTCGCGAACGGTCAAGTGCACGCGGAACCGTCCCGCAGGTATCCTGCCGGGCTGAACGAGGATGCGTTCGGGCACGACCGCGCCACCCAACACCGAGCGATCGAAGGACAGGGTCACCGCGCGCCCCCCTCCCACCGGCTCGAAGCGGTACTCCACTTCGTAGAGGCTTCTCCCCGCCCGGTCGATGGAGAGCCCGTAGATCTCGGCATAGAGCGCGAGCGACGTGTCGCGGGGGAGACGGCCGTCGCCTGGCATCGCTCGCGCGACCTCGTCGCGCCCGAAGGCGGAGTCGTCGACCGGGACGCCGATAAGGAGGCTGGAGAGTGCGAGGGTCCCACGCCATAAGGTCGGAACCTCGATTGTCGCGCGGAGACGGCCACGCTTCCCGTTGTGGCGCGTATCCACCCCAACGGTGTACGGGCCGCGGGCAAGGGTGAAGACGTGCGGCGCCAAGCCCACGTGCCTGCCGACTTCGATCCACTCGTCGTCCCAGACGGCAGCGGCGCTGGTGTCGGCCATCACTCCGACGTACACCGACTGCTCGCCCTCGAGGACGCCACGGAAGAACGCCGCCCAGACGAAGACGTCTTGGTTTGCCGCGACCGACGTGGCATCTCGCTCGAGCATGACGGCGACGTTGTGCAGCTCCCCGCGGCTGGTGGGATAGAACACCATGTCGCTGCCGGAGTCGGAGGACGCGCGCGCGAAGACCAGGCGGGCCAGCGAGCCACCGACGGCATAGTCCCAGGCCTCGACCTCGGCTTGGTGGTCCACCAAGCGGCGCTGCGGCTCCCCGTAGCGCAGGTAGATCAGGCCGCGGCCGTCGAAGCCGTAGCGTCTATAGCGGGTAATGGAGTCGGGCTCCGGGACGTCGCGAACGTCCACGCCGACACCAGCGGCTTGGATCTCGTCCGCGAACCGGGATCGGCCGGGCACGATGCCCGCGACGATGCCGAAGTCCAGAAGCGCTTCGAGGACGCGACGGTTTTGCGAGCTCATGAGCGCGCGGCGTTCCGGCGAGTAGTGAAATCGCGACTGCGGATGCCGGAGGCGAAAATTGCGCCGGGCATGGCGGAGGCGCTCGAAATGTTCGGCGACCCGTTCGTTCGGCGCCGTCAGGAGGTCCGGCTCTCGGCGGGCCCAGAACGCCCTGAAGAACTCCTCTCGGTCTGCGGGCGCGGTGTGGGCATAGGAGCTGTCCTCGTCGGGCCAGGCGATGGGTGCGACTTGCCGCCACAGGAGTTCCAGGGAGTCGGTCGCTGCATGGCGGAGCGCCTGTTGGTAGAACACGAGCCCGGCGGCGGTATCACCGGATTCGAGGGCAGCCTGGGCTCGGATGGCCCACACACCTCCGTCGGTCCGGCCACCCGAAATGAGCGCGGCCGCAAGCTCCCCTGCGGCATCGTACTCGCCTGCCTCGGTGAGCAGTTGCGCCCGTCGCAGGTCGGCGATCGGGTGACCGGCATGCCGCTCGAGGATCGCGGCAGCTCGGAGGAGCACGCCGGGACTGTGATAGATCTCCTCCCAAAAGGCCCACACGTCCCGATAGTCGGCATGCCGCTCGAATACGCCGAAGATGCCACTCTTCATCAGCGCCTCGCCGTCGGCGCTGCCGAGATAGCGTCCGACTTTGATCTTCCAGTACCATGGCGCGGGATCGTCAGGCGCGAGCGCCGCGGCTTTGCGGAAGAGCCGCAGCGCCTGCCAGCGGCCCACGACCGGCCAATCGAGATGCACGCGTCCCAAGAGCAGGACGGCGCGTGTGTCGGAACCGTGGGAGGCGAGGTGCCGTTCGAGGAGGGCTCGTGCCTGGCGCAGCTCGCCTTCGGACAGGAACGCTTCGGCCCGGGCGTGAACCGAATCCGATCCCTGGGGCGCCGCGACGAGCGCGGCCAGCAGGACCAGGGTCGTTATCCCAAGATGCGGCTCAGCTCGGCAGCGGCCTCGGCCCCATACCCGTAGAAGACAATCTCCTGGAGCGCGGCAACGGCCGGGGATTCGATGACGGCATCGCGCATGATGGTTGCCGCCCGGACAAAGTCGAACCCGCCGATCCCACTGCCGAGCACCAGGAACGCAATGCGCTGCGCCCCGTGCTGTGCTGCCAGATCCAGACTGGCCAGGGTGCTCTCCCGGATGGACCGCTCGGACACGGGTTCGTCGCCCATGGCGGCGGCGTGAATCACCCATCGTGCGCTGAGGGTACCTGCGCCGGTGATCGCTGCTGCGCCGACACGAATCGGTCCGAGCCGGTCACACTCCTCCTGAATGGTGCTCCCACCAGCCCTCCGAATCGCCCCCGCGACGCCAGCACCCAACTGGAGATGGTTGTTGGCCGCGTTCACAATGGCGTCGCCGCCGTAGGAGGTGATGTCGCCTTGTCGAACGAGGATCCGTGGCACGGTGTGCTCCGGGTCAGTTGTCGCGGAGCTGTCGACTCACTTCATCGAGCAGGCGGCGTTCGTCGGGCGTGAGGCTGTCCATCCCGCTCTCGTGGATCTTGTCGAGCACCCGGTCGACCGCATCGTCGAGCTTCCGCTCGGTGGGGGGCGACGGTGGCTGAGCCTCCACCAGCTCGCGCTCCCCCCTCCGCTTCGGCGGGACGACGTGCGCCAGCCGGGGCCGCTGGAGGGCCTCGCGGGCGTGTTCACGAATGGTCGATTCGCTGCGGAGGAAGATGAAGCCGAAGAGGAAGCCGCCGAGGTGCGCCAGGTGGGCAACGCCGTCGCGGGCGCCGAGAATCGCCGCGAGAAGACTCAAGGTGGCGAAGAAGACCACAACCCACTTTGCCTTGATGGGAATCGGTAGCGGGAAGATGTAAATCGGGGCATCCGGCCAGAACATGGCGAACGCCAAGGCGACACCGAACACCGCTCCAGAGGCCCCGTACACGGCTGCTACGGGTGTGGTGAGCATGAGACCAAAGGACAGGACCGCCCCACCGAGACCACAGAAGAGATAGTAGGCAGCGAAGCGGCTGCTCCCCAACCGCTCTTCGACGGCGGGACCGAAGAAGAACAGCATCAACATGTTGAAGGCGAGATGGAGAAAGCTGCGGTGCAGAAACATGTACGTCAGCGGCGTCCACCACCGTTCCACGGCCCGGTGCGGTTGGAACGTGAAGGTCTCGAGCAACCACGGTCCGGTGAACACCGTGAGTGACAGGAGGTACACCACGGCGTTGGCGGCGATGAGGCCGCGGACCCACGGGCTCAGGGCGAACGATGATTGGTAGCGCATACTCTCTAAGAGTTACATCCCCTTTGCCCGAGCTTTGTTCCGGGTAGGGGCGCGGGCGAGCACCAGTCGGCAGATCCGGTCGCAGAGATCGTCAAACGGGATCCCGACCGCAGCGGCCGATTGCGGCAGCAGACTGGTACGCGTGAGGCCGGGAAGCGTGTTTGCCTCGAGGCAGTAAGGGATGTCGTCAACTCCCAGGCGGAAGTCAATTCGAGAGAAATCCCGAAGGCCCAGTGCCTGGTGCGCGGACCGGGCCAACTCCTGCATGTGATGGGTGTGCTGGGCGGGCAGGTCCGCGGGAAAGATCTCCTGTGTCATGCCGGGTGTGTACTTGCACTCGTAATCGAAGATCTCGTGGTCGGGGATGATCTCCCCCACGGCGAGAGCTCGATTGCCGAGGACGCCGACCGTGAACTCGCGCCCGGCAACAAAGGCCTCGACGAGCACCTGGTCATCGTAGCGGAACGCCTCGCTCACGGCTGGGGCAATGCCGTCGAGGGACCGCACGACCGTCAGCCCGACGGTCGAACCCACCTTCGATGGCTTGACCACGACCGGCAGGCCCAGTTCGGCGATGGCCGTCTCGTCAGCGGGCCACATGTGCCATGCTGGGGTCGGCACTTCGGCTTCTTGAAATCGCTGTTTGGCGCGGTCCTTGTCCATGGCGAGGGCGCTGCCGTCGGGGTCGCTCCCCGCGTAGGGAATGCCGGCGCGCTCGAGGAGCGCCTGGATTTCACCGCCCTCACCCTGCCGCCCGTGCAGCACCGGAAACACCAGCTCGGCGCTCTGCAGGGTCGGCAGTGTCGTCAGGGCGTCACCGAGTTCCTTGGCGGCGAGTTCCCGCAGCGTCTCGGCGGACGGCGGAGTCGTGCCGACCTCCGGCCGCAGCAACTCCCGCTCCTTCCGGGCCGACAGCTGGCCCGTGACGGTGTCGACCACCGTCACGTCGTATTCCCGACGGCGGAGGGCGCCAACCACCTGTGATGCTCCGGCCAGCGCGACATCCCGTTCGGGTGTGGAGCCACCCGTGAGCACGACGACGCGGATCATGCCGGTCCCGGCCGATAACTGACACGGTATTGCGGCAGTTCCCACACCTCCACTTCCTCCACGGTGGCCGATGGGGCGATGTCCGCGAGCCGTCCCGTGACCCGGCCACAGACGACCTGGGCGACCCGTTCGGCAGTCGGCGGGCGGTCCTGAAATGGCTCCAACTCGTTGAGGTGGGCGTGCTCGAAGTCGGCGACGGCGTCCCGCGCGGCTCGCTCGATGACGCGGAAGTCGACCGCCATTCCCACAGCATCGACGTCGGTCTGCGCCACCCGTACCGTCACGCGCACCCGCCAGTTATGGCCGTGCATCCGCTCGCACATCGGGACGCCCGGCAGCGTGTGCGCAGCTGAGAACATTGCCTCGGCGGACAGGAGGAAGTGTGGGCCCTCGGCCGGTGTCTGGCGCGGGTCAGTCACGATCTGAAGACCTGCAAGGAGGTCTGGCGAGCTTCCGAGTCGCACGGCGTCATCTGATACCCACCATCTGATGCAGCACGTCGTACCTCGTGACGATTCCGATGAGCTCCTCGCCGCGGCTGACGAGCACGGCGGGCGATTCTCGGGACAGCAGATCCGCAAACCGATCGAGCGGAAGCGTCTCGTCGACGACCGGATACGGAGGATCCATGACTTCGCGAACTTGTCGGTCGAGCATCGCGGGTTGCGCGATGGCGCGGGCCATGAGGGTCCCTTCGGTCACGGAGCCGACGCACGCGCCGCCCTCGACGATCGGCAGTTGGGAGACATCATAGGTCTCCATGAGATTGAGGGCCTGCCGTGCAGTCTGGGCCGGGGTCACGGTGACGAGCGCGGGTGCCGGCTCGTCCTTTGCGGCCAGGAGCCGGGCGGCGGTGACGAGCTCGGTTTCCAGCATCTGGTTCTCTCGCAACCACTCATCGTTGAAGACCTTTGAGAGATAGCGTTCTCCAGTATCGCAGAGAATCGCGACCACACACGCGTTTGGATCGTCAACCTGGCGGGCGATCTGGAGGGCAGCGCAGACGATCAGGCCCGTCGAGCCGCCCACGAAGAGCCCCTCTTCCCGCGTGATGCGTCGGGCCATATGGAACGCGTCCCGGTCGCTGACGGTGAGGAACTCGTCGATGTAGTCGAAGTGGAGCGTACCGGGGACCTTGTCGCCGCCGATCCCCTCGACCTTGTACGGAGACCCCTGGGCGACGACCCCGGTTCGGCGATACTCGGCGAAGATCGATCCTTCGGGCTCGGCCACGACGATCGTGACGGCCGGGTTCTGCTCCTTGAGATAGCGGCCTGCTCCGCTCATCGTGCCACCCGTGCCCGCCCCGCCGACGAAGTGCGTGATGCGACCATCGGTCTGCTCCCACAACTCCGGTCCCGTGGTGCGATAGTGGGCTTCTGGATTGACCTGGTTGTAGAACTGATTGGCGAGGACGGCGTTCGGGGTCTGGGCCGCGATGGTCTTGGCCTTCATCACGTAGTTTTCGGGGTGGTCGGGGGGCACCGCGGTCGGTGTAATGATGACTTCAGCCCCGAAGGCGCGGAGCAGACGCACTTTTTCCTGTGACATCTTGTCAGGCATCGTAAAGATGCAGCGGTAGCCCTTCAGCGCCGCTGCGAGCGCAAGGCCGACGCCCGTGTTTCCCGACGTGCCCTCGACGATGGTTCCGCCCGGCTTGAGTTCGCCGCGCCGTTCGGCATCCTCGATTATGGCCACTCCGATCCGGTCCTTCACCGACCCGCCCGGGTTGAAGAACTCGGCCTTCCCGTAGACGGGGGTGCGGATCCCTGCCGTGACCGCATTCAACCGGATCAGAGGCGTCCAGCCGATGGTCTCCAGCACATCCGCGTAGGGGCGTAGATGTCGTTTGGACACAGAGACCTCTGGGCTAGGAGCCGTCCGGGAGTCGGAAATGCACGGGCTGAATAAAAGCCGTGGCGACCGGGGCGTTGTCCCGACGCGCTGGGGCGAATCGCATGGCGGCCACGCCGGCAAGCGCAGCGGAGTCGAGCGCGACGTTGCCACTGCCTTCGGCAATCCGTGTGGAATCGGCGACCAGCTCGCCACGCTCGTCCACGAATAGGCGCAGGATCACGGTTCCTTCGATCCGTTGTTGGTACACGGCGACCGGGTAGGCGATGGGAGACTCGGCGTTGGTGACGACAGGCGGTTCGAACCCGCGTTCGGCGGTATCGTTCGCCGTCGTCGTGCGGTCACCACCACCGCATGCCATGACGAGGAGTGGCGCGATCCAGCAGTATCGCATGCTCAGGTCCCCTCGATTCGACGTTTGAGTTCTGCCAGTCGACTCAGGGCTTCGAGCGGAGTCATCGTATCCGGCTCCAAGGCCCGGAGTGCGTCGAGCACGGGATGCGCCCCCGGCTGGAATAGGGTGAGTTGGCCGGCGTCGGGGGTGGGCGGTGGCGTTTCGCCCGCCACATGATGGCCAGCCTCGAGGAGGCCGAGAATCTCCTCGGCTCGGCTGACGACCTCGGGCGGCAATCCGGCCAGCCGACCGACATGGATACCGTAGGAGCGGTCGGCCCCTCCAGGTTCGAGGCGATGCAGAAAGACGATGTCCTCTCCGGTCTCTCGGACCGCGACGTTGAAGTTCCTCGCGTGCTGCAACTCTTCGGTGAGCTGGGTGAGCTCGTGGTAGTGGGTGGCGAAGATGGTCTTGCAGCCGATGCGATCGTGCAAGTACTCCGTCACCGCCCATGCGATGGCCACGCCGTCGTACGTAGCCGTCCCCCGGCCGATCTCGTCCAAGAGGACCAGGCTCCGGTCGGAGGCTCCGTGCAGGATCGAGCTGGTCTCGTTCATCTCGACCATGAAGGTGCTTTGCCCTCGGCCCAGACTGTCGCTGGCGCCGACCCGGGTGAACACGCGGTCGACGATGCCGACGGTCGCGGCCTCCGCAGGAACGAAGGATCCGATCTGTGCGAGGATGACGGTCTGGCCGGTCTGTCGGAGCACCGTCGACTTGCCGGCCATGTTGGGCCCGGTGAGCAGGATGACGCGGGCCGCCGCATCCAGTCGGATGTCGTTTGGGATGAACTTCCCCGGCGGCAGCATACGCTCGACCACGGGATGTCGACAGCTGCGCAGGTCTAGCTCGATGCCGTCAACGACGGTCGGGCGGGCGTACCGCTGCCGCACGGCCGTCTCGGCGAGCGCGGCAAAGACGTCGAGCGCAGCCACGGCGCGGGCCATGTGGCGCACGCGCCCGAGGCGGGTGGCCGCCGCGTCGCACAGCTCGTCGACGAGCCCCCGTTCCCGCGCGAGGGTCCGTTCCTCCGCGCCCAGGACGCGGGCCTCGTACTCCTTGAGCTCCGGGGTCACGTAGCGTTCGGCGTTCGTCAGCGTTTGCCGCCGCTCGTAATGCTCGGGCACGGCCCGCCGGTGGCTCTTGGTCACCTCGATGTAGTACCCAAAGACCTTGTTGTAGCCGACCTTGAGCGACGGAATGCCGGTTCGCTCCCGTTCGGAGGCTTGGATGCCTGCGATGTGGCGCTTTCCGCCGTCGCGGAGATCGCGAGCCTCATCCAGCTCGGAATCTGCCCCAGCGCGAACCGTGTCACGATCGCCCAACGCCGCCGGAGGCTCGTCGACCAGTGTCCGCGACATGAGGTCCGCGAGGTCAGTGAGGAGGTCGAACTCCGTTGCGTGTCGTTCCAATCGGGCGCTGGCCTCGCGCGTCTTGAGCCCGTCCAAGGCGCTCTTCACGTCCGGCAGGCGGCACAGGGAGTCGCGCAATGCGCCGAGGTCCCGCGGTGTGGCGCGGTGCGCGGCGGCGCGATTGACGAGGCGCTCAATGTCGCGCACACCGTCGAGCGCCTCCCGCATCCGCTCTCGTCCGGGCTGATCCTCGACCAGGAGACCGACAGCATCGAGCCGCTCCCGAATTGGGTCCACGGCACGGAGGGGCGCCAACAGCCACTGGCGGAGCAGGCGTGCACCCATCGGTGTGACCGAGCGGTCGATGACCTCGAGGAGGGTGACCCCTCGGTCTCCGGGCCGGAGCGGCTCGACGAGCTCCAGGTTGCGCCGGGTCATTTCGTCCAACGGCATGGTGTCGCCGACGCGGCGCACCGTGGGGTGCGTGAGCGGCGGCAGCCCCACCGGCTGCAACTCGCTGGCATAGCGGAGGAGGGCGCCGGCCGCGCCCAGCGCCGGTTGGTCGGCCTCGGTGATACCGAGTCCCTCGAGACCGCGCATACCGTAGTGTCGAGCGAGGTCCTCGGCCGCGTGCGCGGGATCGAAGTCCCACGCCTCGCGTGTGGTCACCACCACATTCGCGACGGCCGAAGGCAGGGCGCCGCCGTCCGGCACGACGATCTCGCGAGGATCGTAGCGGGCGATGGTGGATGCGAGCTCGTCGGCGTCCACGGTCTCGACGATGAACTCGCCCGTCGAGAGGTCGATCGCAGCGACCCCCGTCCGCTCACCCGGATTCAAGGCGACCAAGAAGTTGTTGCGGGCACCGTCCAGCCAATCATGGGCAAGGACCGCGCCTGGGCTGACGACCTCGACTACCTCCCGACGCACCAGACCTTTTGCGTGCTTCGGGTCTTCGACCTGCTCACAGATCGCCACGCGGTGGCCCGACTCGACCAAACGGCGCAGGTACTCACCGGCAGCTTTGACGGGAACACCGGCGAGGGGGACGTTGGCCGCGGCGCCATTGTTGCGCATCGTAAGGGTGAGGCCAAGCTCCCGTGCGGCGAGCTTGGCGTCCTCATGGAACATCTCGTAGAAGTCCCCCATGCGGAAAAACAGCACGGCATCGCGGTGCCGCGCTTTGATGGACCGATACTGCTGCATCAGCGGTGTGTCGGCGGGCGTGCCAGGTGGCGCCTTCCGCGTCACGGTTCCTCCACGACGAACGGACTGCCACCGCGGCGACGCTTGAGGTCGTTCGCGATGCGCTGCGCTTCGTCCCGGACGGGGAACCGGCCGACGCGGACCCGGAAGAGTCCATCCTCTGCCCGAACGACGTGCGGGTCGTAGCCGTCGGCGCGGAGCGCTCGCATCAGGTCGTCGGCGGCCACGGCGGTACCGACGGCCGCGACCTGGACGCTGTAGATCACACGTTGGGCCGGGCGTGCGGGGGGCTGCGGCTGAGCACGGGAGGGGTCCGTCCCGGCCAGCACCGCCTCACACCGCTGGAGGTGATACTGCACACGATTGGCCAGTTCGATATCGTCCACCGCGCCCTGCCGAGCGTCGGTGAGGAGCCGACAGCCCTCCGCGGCGTTCCCCAATTCCAGCTGGGCGCGACCGGACCAGAACGCCGCCTCGGCCCTGACGGTACTCAAGGGGTAATCCGACAAGACTCGCTCGGCGGCTCGGAGCGCCGCTGCCATGTCGCCGGAGGCGTAGGAGAGCTGGGACAGCCGAAGCAAGGCGCGGTCCGCCCAAGCCGAACCCGGGAACTCGATACTGACACGGCGAAAACTCGTCATCGCCGTGCCGGCGTCACCAGCCACGACGCCCGACACGTACAGAACCTGCGGATAGAGCGAGTCCGACGGCGAGAGGGCGGCGAGACGCCGCTGCACCAGCGCGCGAGCGGAATCACCCTGGCCTTCGGTCGCAAGCTGGACCGCCGCGGTCAGCAGGGAGTCGTCTTGTGCCGCGATCGGGCGGGCGACACTGATGCTCCCAAGCACCACCAACATCCATCTCATGCGGCCACCTTTCGGATGCTCGTCGTGAGCACGAAGTCGGTGAGAATGCTCGCCTCGTCGGCAATCGTCGTGGACTTGAGCGCCCGGTCCGCCGTAGCGGCGGCCTCGATGGCGTCGTCGATCTCGACCGCGCCCCACCGGTCCGCAGCCCCGACCCAGGTTGCGGCCGCGGCTTTCCAGTTCGGGAGGCTGAACAATCGCGCCGCCCGAACTTGGCGCTCGAGATCGTCCCGCACTGTGCGTTTGGCCGTTCCCTTGTCGAGCGCCCGGCGCGCAATGCGAAGGCCGACCAACGCCGTCCCCATCGCGCCAATGAGACGTACCCCGTTGACACCGGACGTCGACAACACGACAGGCAGCATCTCGGTTGCTTTCGCAGCATCCCGTGACAGCACGGCGGCCACCCAGTCCGTTCCGGTCTCGCCGCGACGGACGCCCACGAACTGCTCCACGGTCTCGGCGTCCACCTCGCCGGCGGCGCCCGCCGCCGCGAGCTTTTCGAGTTCCGTCCCGAGCTGTGCCAGGTCGTTTCCCACCACTTCGAGCAAGTGGTCTAGGGCTCGTGGGGCAAGCTGCACGCCAGCGCGCTTAGCCCTGGCCGCCACCCATTTCGTGAGTCGGTTTGGCGGTAGCGGGTCCACTTTGACGTGGGCCGCCATTCGCGCGATTCCCGCCTGCACCTTGGCCTCAGCCCCGAGGACCAGGACGAGCACGGTCGTTGGGGAGGGACGATCGAGGTAGCGTTCGACCACCTGCCACACTTTGCTGTTCTTGCGCCACTGCTCGACGTTCCGGACGACCACGAGTCTCCGATCGGCCATCATCGGTGGCGTCTCGACGAGCGCGTGGAAGCTCTCGCCGTCGAGATCGCTCGCCTGCCGGATATCGACGTTAAAGTCCCGAGTGCCCGGGTCCACGACGTGCTCGACAAGCAAAGAAACGAGGTCATCCTTGAGGATGTACTCGGTCCCGGTCAGGTAGTAGGCCGGAGCGATCTCACCCTGCCGAATCCGGCGGTGTGCGGTGTCGAAGGAGAGGGAGGCCGCCATACGTGGCGGAAGTTACCGATGGTGGAAAGGCGAAGAAAGCCTGGTGGCTCAGGGGCCAATGGCGGTATGAGACACGAACGGCTGGTCGATCGCGCCAGGTGTCCGCCACCCACCGCCGAACGGAGGCACCGCCAGGGTGGTGAAGCTCACGAACGGGATCCCCGGATTCGCGATCACGGCGGGAACGGGGGCCTGCATCGAGGCGCTGGCCGGTGGGAGCGACTCGGCGGTGGTCGGTGAGGCACGGTCCCATACGACCAGTGCCACCCCAGTCGCGGCCATGAGCGCGACCATGAGGCCCGCTGACGCGGGCATCACGGGCTCGGGCGCGGCAATGGGTTCGGCCAGCAGCCGCCCCGCCAGCTTGCGCCGGAAACCGGACGACGGTTCGAGGTCGCTGAAGGTCTTGAGCACGGTCACCGCTCGCGACACGCGGGCGTCGTACCGCATGCACCGCGGGCACGCCCGCAGATGCCGCCGCATCCGGCGCGCTACGAGCGGCTCGGCGAGCCGGGCGTCGCGGTAGTCCGAGTAGTGTCTGAGAAACTCCGTGCAGTCCATTGGCCTGTCGAGATCGAGTCCACCCGTTCTACCGGCGCACACCGGGGGAAGTTCCAGATCGGCGATGGGAGGTCGGAGCGCAACGACGGGCCGGAACGGCGTGTCCGTCCCGGCCCGTCTCAGGCTGGCGAGGTGGGCGGCGGATTAGTCCAGAAGTGGCCCGATGATCTGGGCAAATCGATTCCGGGCCCGGTTGAGCCGGCTCTTCACCGTACCGAGATTGCAGTCGGTGATCTCCGCAATCTCCTCATAGGTCTTGCCCTCGAGCTCCCGCAGCACGAAGACCACCCGATGATGCTCGGGGAGCTGTGCCACCGCCCATTCCACCAGCTCTCGCAGGTGGCGCTTGCGGTAGAGGTCTTCGGGGCGAGACCGCTTGTCCTCGAACTGGAGCGGTCGGTGGTCGGCCTCCCAGTTCTTCTTGATGGTCTGGAACAACACCAGCGGACTCCGGCTCCGGTTCCGGAGCTCGTTCTTGGCGAGATTCGACGCGATCGTATAGATCCACGTCGAAAACTTCTTGCTCTGGTCGAAGCGGTGCAGGTGACGATGCACCCGAATGAAGACTTCTTGCACGAGGTCTTCCGCTCGCTCGCGATCGCCTATCGTGCGATGCACGAAATTGAGCAGCCGTTTCTGGTATCGACCTACCAGCTCGTCGAAGGCGCGCTGCCTGCCGGCAAGATAAGCCGCCACCACCTGAGAATCGTCGACCCCGCGGAGCGTCTCGCGCTCCGCGCTCACCGCCCCCTGGACAGTGGCGGGACGAGCCCGCTGCCGAACCTCGATCCCTGCGGTCATGTCATGGCTCCTCGGCGTCGACCTGCGGACGCCTCGTTCGGACGAAAAAGGCCGTTGGCGCGTCCTCCTTCCACGTGCAGAATAGGCACAATCCATACCGGGTACGGGTGACGCCTAGTCGCAATTGTCAATCCGTTGCAGGACAATGGCTTAGCGGAGGCGTTCGCCACACCGTTCCCTGCGTCGACCCGGTCCCATGTCCCCCCGTGGGGACACCCTGCCCTCACATTCCGAGCCGAAATCCGGCCACGTAGAGCAAGGCAACAATGGACTTCGCGTCCACGATCTCGCCGTTGCGGATCATCTGAAGCACGGTGCTCAGCGGTCTCACCTGTACCTGAATGAACTCGTCGAGCTCGTGCTTCGGTTCCCCGACCGTGATCCCAGTAGCCAAGAATAAGTGGATCTGCTCGTCGGTGAATCCCGGTGTCGTGTACACGGTGGTCAAGTGCTCGACGGACGAAGCCTCGGCACCGGTCTCCTCCAAGAGCTCCCGTCGGGCACAGGCCGCCGGAGGCTCGCCCGGCTCGAGGACGCCGGCCGGGATTTCCCAGAGCTCCCCTCCTGCCGCATGCCGATACTGCCTGAGGAGCAATACGCTCGGATCGGCGGCTCCCGGTTCGGACAGCAGCGGTACGATGGCCGCGGCACCCGGGTGGCGGATGATCTCCAGGTCGAACGTCACTCCAGTCGGCGCTCGGACCGTGTCCACGTCGACCTTGACCAGACGGCCGTCGTACGCCCGGCGACTTCGGTAGGTTTCGGGTGGCGTTTCGGCCGTCAACGCTTCCTCCTAGAGTAGATTCGGGGCGGATGCGATTGGTTGCAGGCGGGTGCGAGATGCATGGACCGGAGGAAGGACTGCGGGCTTGGGTGGTGAGAGCCGCCTGCCCTGCACCCTCAGTGGCCCTCCGACCGGACAATCCGGGCTCAGGCGTCCCGGTAGAACACCACGAGGAGTCTGCCTCGACCGATGGGATTGACGCTCTGATGGTTCCAGCCCATGCGGGCGCGCTCGTTGAGAAGGTCGGTCACCGCCTCCTCATCTTCGCGGGCCGCTCCCTGCAAACGGACGATGACCGCCTGGTATTCCCTCATCGGACCCTCGTGGCTTGGTGCGACACGTTGTCGTACGAATGTTCGCACGCGGCCCGGGCCGGCGAAAGTGCCGGGGAACCCTCGTGACGCGCCGCTCCGAGCTCACGGTCAGCCGAGTCGTGCGCATGGTGTTCGGCACGGCCACGGTCTCGCTGCTGGTAGTGGCTTTCGCTGTGGACCGCGAGCCCAGGCTCTTCGCGGCGGCGGCGGCTTTCGGGGCGATCTGGTGGTCATGGGACCTCCTGCTGGAACATGTGTTCGAGCCGCTCGGGGACTGGATCGTGCGCACCGTGGCAGGCGGTGGCGTCGGGATGTCCGACCCTACCGCGCGCCCGAGCCTGGACGAACTGGTGCGACTACTGGAGAGCCATCTGGCCAGAGGCAGCTCACGGCAGGTGGATCTGAACGCGGCGATTCGCCTCGAGGAGATCTACCGCATGGTCAAGCGCGACCCCGAAGGAGCGCAGCGGGTCATCGCACTCGTGCTCGAGCGCTATCCCGACGCCCCAGAGCTCCAGCAGTTCCGAGGTGCCGGAGATGCCGAGGACGATGGGGCACCGTTGGGGCCGTAAAGTGGCTCCCGGGCGACGGACCGGCGCAGTACGTGGGCTCTCCCGTCGGCCAGGGGTTTGTGTATAATTGTGGCCCCGAGGCCAGGTAGCTCAGTTGGTAGAGCAGCGGACTGAAAATCCGCGTGTCGGCGGTTCAATTCCGTCCCTGGCCACTCCGCGCCACAGCCCGTGCCGAGTCGCACGGGCTTTTTCTTGCCGGTGCCGGTTCGCTATGGACAGGCCTCCGCATGCCGTGCTTCATTTCCGATCCGCGCCCCCCACGCCTCGAGGTGAGAGCGATCCTTGGCACACATCCCTGACGGCTTTCTCAGCGGCACGGTGATGGTGGGGACGGCCATCGCGAGCGGAGCCGCGCTCGCGGTCGCCGCCCGCCGGTCACGGCGGGACCTGGCCGAGCGGGAAGCTCCCATTCTAGGCGCAGTGACCGCGTTCGTGTTTGCCAGCCAGATGCTCAACTTCCCGATCGGGGCGGGAACGAGCGTCCACCTGTTGGGCGGTGTGCTCGTGGGCGCGATCGTAGGGCCATGGTCGGGGATGCTCGTGCTGTTCGCCGTTCTGTTGGTGCAAGCGCTCCTGTTCCAGGACGGCGGGATCGCCTCGCTGGGGGCGAATACCCTGAACCTCTCGATCATCAGTGTGGGAGCGGGTGTGCTCCTCTATCGGTGGTTTCTCGCCCTAGTCGGGGTGGGCGATCGACGCAGAGTCGGTGCGGCAGCGGTCGCGGCGTTCCTGTCCACCGTGCTCGTCGGTGGCGCGGTGGCGGTCGAGCTGGCGGCGTCCGGCACGATCCCAATTAAGCCCGCGCTGGTAGTGGTCGGTGGTGGCCACATCCTCGTCGGTGTCGTCGAAGCGGTCCTCACGGGGGCGATTCTCGCGACCCTACTCAGAGTTCGGCCCGAGCTGGTCACCGTTTCGGCCGGGGCCCGTCCGGTGTCGCGGCCGCTCGCCTTGGGGGTGGCAGGCGTCACTGCTCTGCTGGCGATGGCAGCGGGGTACGTGGCATCGACTCGGCCTGACGTGCTCGAGGCAGCAGCGAGCCGACTCGGATTGGCGCAGCAGGAGAGCGTTGGTGCCACTCCCTTCGGTGACTATGGTGCCCCGGCGAGTGGCGCGTGGGCTGCCGCCCTCATCGGGGTCGTGGTGGTGTTCGGCCTGGGATGGGTGGTGGTCCGACTGCTCGCCCGCGGACGTCTCAGGGCATGAGCTTCCGGCACGTCGATCAGTATGCGGCGGTGGTCTCGCCGGTCACCCGTACGGTACCGACCGCACGGCTCCTCGGAACCGTAACGCTGGCGGCCGGATCCGCCGCGCTCCCCTTCGGGGCATGGATGCCGCTGGCCGTGCTCTTTCTCGCCGTGCTGCTGATCGCGCGAGCGGCTCGCGTGCCGGCACGACAGCTCTTCATCCGTACGACCGGTCCGTTCGTGCTCGTCTTCCTGGCGTCTGCCGGACTGCTCGTGCTCGTTCCCGGTGAGCCGTTGTTCACGCTGGGTGTGCTCAAGGTCAGTAGTCAGGGGCTCGAGCGTTTCGCCTTCGTGCTCGGTCGTGCGTCGGTCGCACTGAGTGCTGCCGTCATCCTGGTTTCGACGACGAGTTTCCCCGAACTGCTGCACGCATTCCGCGAGCTGCGGTTGCCGCACGTCGTGACCGCTTCACTCGGCGTGGGCTACCGCCTGCTCTACATCCTGGTGGACGAACTGGAGCGGCTCCAGCGTGCTGCTCGGTCGCGGAATGCTGGAACCGGGAGCACGACGCGTCGCCGTCTTCTCGTCGGCATCACGGCCGCAGGTCTTTCCCGAGCCTTCTCACGCGGCGAGCGCACGCATCGAGCCATGCTGGCGCGTGGCTACGCTGGCGATGTCCCCGCGCTCTTCTCACAGAGTTGGGACCGCCGCTCGACGCTTGCCTTGGTGATGCTCGTGCTACTGGTCGGCATCGTCTTGGGCGGCGCCCACATCTTGTCCTGACATGGAAATGCTCGTCGTAGTGTCGGACCTGAGCTACCGATATCCTGACGGCACCGCCGCGCTCAACGGCGTGTCGTTCGCCGTCGCTGCGGGTGAACGGGTTGCCCTGTTGGGGCCGACGGGATCCGGCAAGAGCACCCTGTTACAGCATCTCAACGGGCTCCTCCCGGCGACGGCGGGCTCGGTGGCCATCGCGGGGATAACCGTCGTTCCCTCCACGCTGCGAGATGTGCGACGCCGCGTGGGGCTGGTGTTTCAGGACCCGAACGACCAGCTGTTCTTGCCGACCCTCTTGGAAGACGTCGCGTTCGCGCCGCTCAATGACGGGGTGCCAGCCCACGAGGCAGCTCACCTGGCCCGCGAGACCCTCGCAGAACTCGGCCTTGCCGGGGTGGAGCACCGAGCGGCTCATCACCTGAGCGGAGGGGAGCGCCGCCTGGCGGCCCTCGCGACGGTCCTGGTCTCGCGTCCGGCGGTCCTGGTGCTGGACGAGCCGACCGGTGATCTCGATGCGCGCAGTCGTCGCCGGCTTGTTGGGTTGTTGCTCCGGCGCGAAGAGACCCTGTTGGTCGCCACGCACGACCTCGGGATTGCCGAGTCTCTGTGCCGTCGGGGGGTGGTACTGCACGAGGGCCGCGTGGTTGCCGACGCGGCCCTCGGTGATCTGCTGGTAGACCGGGCGCTTCTGGAACGCTACGGGCTCGCCGCGCCGCTCGAGTGAGGGACTATCGCTGCTCGATGACTAGCTCCGTGATGTGCAGGTTCAGCGCATGGTTCACCCGGAGTCCAACGACGCCCTCTGTGTCGACTTGGTCGCGCGGAAGGCTCGCCACCTCTTGGCCGTTCACAAGGAAACCCACCGTTTCGGGACCGACGGCAATCTCGATCACGTTCTTGACGGTCCCCTCCCCCCCGTCGTGGGGTACGATGCCCTCGTGGGCTGTCCATGGCACGAGCACCGGCGTTTCAGTCCCCGCCCGTCGCTTGATGAGAAACCGCCCGTCCTTGCGCAGGAGGAAGTAGGTGTAGGTCTGATTGTCGTCCTCGAGATGCTGCCCGCCGACGAAGATCCCGTATCCCTCACGGCGCTCGCCTGGGAAGAGATGGACGACGGCCCGCGCGCGATAGGTACCGCGGGCGAGGTTCGCCGGGAGATAGAGGATGGCCGCCGGGCCGGTCGTCACATGCCACCCCGGTCTCATGGTCACGAACTCGATCGCCGATTCCTCGGCCGGCCGGTCGAACCGGACCTTCCAATCGGCAGGCCGGGTGGATTCTTGAGCGATGAGCGGGGAGCCGAGCACGGCGAACCCGGCGATGATTAGCATGGAGCGCATGGGAACCTCACCTGTGAATGGCGCGAGCCTGCGGAAGGTGAGACTAGCCGCGGCGGGCCGCCGACGCCACCCTGGCCGGAACGACGCGGGCCAACGTCCCGCAGCGCTACACCCGCGGGCAATGTGTGTATCATATTGTGACTTACTCACTTACGATCAGATTCCCTGGAACTCTGGGGAACGCGCCGGGGTTGCAGGAGGAAACAGGACAAGTACGATTTCCCTTGTTGGCGCTTTCCTCTTCCTCTTCCTCCTGGAGGTCGTCTGATGACCAAGACACGTCGTACAGCGGTTACGTTTGGGCTCGTGGTCGCGGCTGGGCTCGCCTGCGCGGGGGACGGTACAGGCCCCGGTGGCGGTGGTAATGGCGGCGCGCCAACACTCGCCGCCGACGTGCAGCCGATTCTCACCGCGAACTGTGCCTTCTCCGGGTGCCATGGGGGGGCGTCTCCAGCCCAGGGTATGAGCCTCAGTTCCGGGCAGGCATTCGCGAACACCGTCAACGTGGCCTCCAACGAGCTACCCTCCATGGCTCGGATCGAGCCGGGGCAGCCGGATCAGAGCTATCTGGTCCAGAAGATCCAAGGGACCCAAGGGGGCGTCGGCGGGAGCGGGGGCCGCATGCCGTTGGGTGGCCAGCCACTCACCCAAAGCCAGATCGATCTCATTCGGGCGTGGATCATGGGTGGGGCGACCAACAACTGATCTCGTTGAGTCGGGAAACGCTTTCACAAACGGAGGTCGGGTGATGTCACTGCGAACCGGTCTGGGTGCAGCGTCCGTCGTGCTGGCGGCCGCGTTTCCCCTCCAGGAGGCGTCGGCAGAGCCGTATCTGGCGTTGCGCACTGGTGCAAAGTGCGCACAGTGTCACGTGAACCGCACGGGCGGCGGAGGACGAAACGCATTCGGGAGCGCCTGGGCCCAGACACAGTTACCCATGCGGTCTGCCGACATCCGCAGTCGAGGTCTCAACGATTGGTTGTCGGTGGGTCTCGACCTCAGGACGCTGGGTTCATGGAATGTCAATGTGGGCGATGCCCTAGACGGCATCGCACCGAACACGGCGTTCGACATCTCCGAGGCCCAGGTGCAGCTCGAGGCACGGCTCGTGTCGAACCGCGTGGCGTTCTATGTCGACCAGACGGTCGGCCCAGACCGAGCCATAGCGCGTGAAGCGTTCGGACTGGTCGAGCAGCTGCCGCTCAACGGCTATGCGAAAGTCGGGAAGTTCATGCTGCCGTACGGCTGGCGGCTGTGGGACGACGGAGAGTTCATTCGGGAGGAAACCGGGTTCACGTATCTCACGCCGGACCTCGGCATCGAAATCGGGATCGAGCCCGGACCGCTCTCGCTCTTCGTGGCCCTCACCAACGGGAGCGTCGGCGCGTCGGAGGGCAACAGCCAGAAGATGCTGACGTCGAGCGCGCTCCTGACGCTCTCGCGGTTTCGGGTGGGCGCCTCAGCCTCTCACAATAGCGGTCCCGGGCTCCAGACGAACACTGTCGGGGCCTTTGGCGGCATTTCCGTCGGTCCCCTGGCTCTGCTGGGAGAGGTGGATGCCGTCTTCGATTCTTTCGATGACCCGGCGGTGGAGAACAACGACGAGTTCTTGGCTCTTGTCGAAGGGAATCTGCAGCTACGCCGTGGCGTGAACCTCAAGGCGACCCACGGGTTTCACAACCCCACCGCGAGCATTCGAGACGACACGACCGTGCTCACCGAAGACCAGCGTGCACGCACCCGAGTCGGCCTGGAGGTGTTCCCCATTTCCTTCGTCCAACTCTCGGCGTTCTACGTCCGTCTGGACAACGCCGGCGAGGGTGACGACGTCGATCGGGTGACGCTCGAGCTTCACCTTCACTTCTGATCGAATTCACCGCCTGCCGACGCCTGCGTCCCCCGTTGAGAGCGGGTCGCAGGCGTTGGCACATTGTATCGGGCTGCGGCTGCGGAGTTGGAGGGCGCCCGCGTCCGTGACATTATTGAACGTCGGTTCACGACATCGCAGATCACGGTTACGTGTCGGGTGGAAGGAGTGTTAGTGGGATGAGTGGAGCGTTTCAGGTACCGATGCCGGACAACGAGCCGGTGCAGTCCTATGCGCCAGGCACCCCGGAGCGGGCATCGATCAAGGCGACCCTCGCCGAGATGTCTTCGCGCGAGATCGAGATCCCCCTGATCATCGGGGGCGAGGAGGTGCGTACTGGGCGCACGAAGAAGGCGATCATGCCGCACCGCCACGGCCATGTGCTGGCCACGTGGCACATGGCAGGCCAGGCGGAGGCCGAGCGGGCCGTTCACGCTGCCACGGAGGCGTGGAAGGAGTGGTCGGCGTGGTCATCAGAGGATCGGGCGAGCGTGTTGCTCAAGGCCGCCGACCTCCTGGCGGGCCCGTATCGGGATGCGGTCAATGCGGCGACCATGCTGTGCCAGAGCAAGACGGTGTACCAGGCCGAGATCGACAGCGCGTGCGAGTTGATCGACTTCTTCCGATTCAACGTGTACTTCGCCGAGCAGCTCTATTCGGACCAACCCATGTCGGCTCCGGGGATGTGGAACCGGATGGAGTATCGGCCCCTGGAAGGTTTCGTCTACGCGATCACCCCATTCAACTTTACCTCGATCGCTGGCAACCTGCCGACATCGCCGGCGCTCATGGGGAACGTCGTGCTCTGGAAGCCGTCCCGGCCGGCTGTCTTTAGCGCGTATTACCTCATGAAGATGTTCGAGGAGGCGGGATTCCCCCCCGGCGTCATCAACTTCGTACCGGGCGACCCGCGGGCCGTAACTGAGGCGGCGCTCGCGAGCCCAGATTTTGCCGGAATCCACTACACCGGCTCCACGCCGGTCTTCCAGGGTTTCTATCGCACGATCGGCGAACGGATCGCCGACTACAAGACGTATCCGCGCATCGTGGGTGAGACCGGCGGAAAGGACTTCATCGTCGCCCACCCGAGCGCCGACGACGAGGCGCTGCGTGCGGCCATCGTGTGCGGCGGCTTCGAGTACCAGGGGCAAAAATGCAGCGCGGCATCGCGGGTCTACATCCCCGCGGCCATGTGGAAGCGGATAAAGGGCGGGTTGCTCGATGAGGTCGCGGGCATCGCGGTGGGCGATGTAGCGGACTTTCGGAACTTCATGGGTGCGGTGATCGACGAAAACGCGTTCAAGGACCACACGGCGTTCATCGAAGACGCGCGCAAGTCACCGGACGCAGAGGTCCTGGTGGGCGGCGAGGCCGATATGACGGAAGGCTACTTCATTCGCCCCACCCTGATTCAGGCGAAGCAGCCGGCGTATCGCACGATGTGCGAGGAGATCTTTGGGCCGGTCGTGACGGTGTACGTCTATCCGGACGACCAGTGGCACGAGACGCTCACGTTGGTGGACCGCACGTCGCCGTACGCCCTGACGGGTGCCGTCTTTGCCCAGGACCGGAGGGCAGTGCGGGAGGCCATGGTCGCACTCCGGCACTCGGCAGGCAACTTCTACATCAACGACAAGCCAAGTGGCGCCGTCGTGGGCCAGCAGCCGTTCGGCGGTGCCCGCGCGAGCGGCACCAACGACAAGGCCGGCTCGATGCTGAACTTGGTTCGGTGGGTCTCGGCCCGGTCGATCAAGGAGACCTTCGTGCCCGCAACGGGCTACCGATACCCGTTCATGGGGGCGGAATAGGCCCGGGCTGGGGGGCGCCGGTGTGATCCAGATCCTAGCCCGCACCCGCGCCGCCCCCACATTCAGTGCCTGATACTCGCCAGAACGAGGAACCGTGCGTACCACGCTGCCAATACTCGCCACACTCGGCATGCTCCTTGGGCTCGTGGCCTGTGAGCCCGCGAGTGTGACCGATGCCCGGAACCAACTCGCCCGCGGTCCCGCAGATACCGTGCGCTACGTTTTGCCGCTCGCCACGGATACGTTGGACCGCTCCGATCTCGACATTCAGGGCGACACCGTGATCGGCGGACTCCAGGGGGTCGCGTTCGATCCGGAGTCGGTCTCCGTCGCGGTGGCCGACGACCTGCAGTTCCAGAACGTCACGGTCACGGACGTCGCGGTGAGCTTCGATCCGGCAGTGCTTGCGGCCGCGCCCCCGGGCACGCTCGTCGACTCCACGGCCCAATTCCCGGCCCTCGCGACGGAACCGCGCCTGCAGTCGATCGACCAGGTCGATGTCCTGGCTGGAACGCTGACGCTGACGACCAGTAATCGCTTGGTCGAAACGGTGACCTATACTGTCACATTCGTGGGGTTTCTCGATCCGACGGGGTCGCCCCTCACCGCGTCGTCCGTCCTGCCGGCGGCGCCGGGTGACGGCAGCTACACCACAGACGTGCTGGTCTTCGATCTGGCCAACGGGACTCTGCTCCCCAGCTCGGCCGTCCTCGACTTGCGGGCGACGGCGACGCTCTCGGGGTCGCCGTTGAATGCCGCCAATGCCGACAACGCCATCCTGCAGGTTGGGATCGCGGACTTCGACGTGCTGGCCTTAAGTGGCCCGCTCGATCCGCAGGTCACGGCCGAGCTCACCGACTCGGTGGAGGACTTCACCGAGGTCACCCTCGGTTCGGTGGACTTCGGGAAGTTCGAGGACGCCGTGATTGCCTCGACCTTGAACGCGGCGACCGGCACGCTGCGTTTCCGGAACACCGCAGACGCGCCAGTCGAGTTGGCGAACTTCGCCCTCGGAGCCGTGCAGCTCACCCCAACCGGACAGGTACCACGCGACCCAGCGACCGGGGTCCCGCTCTACGAGACCGACGGAGCAGGAACGCCGATTCTGATTCCGGTCACCGATCCCGGTCAGTCGACACTCACGGTGCCACGGACCGGGACGAACACGATCACGGTCCCGATGCCCCAGCTCGCAGACCGGGTCGTGCACCTCCTGCTCGGAGGCAGCCGGGTGGCGGTGGTCGGGAGTGGTGACGCCAGTGCGGGGGACGGACAGCCGTCGCGCATCACACGAACCGATTCGGTCTACCTCGTGACGGATCTGTTTGTGGGCTTCGATTTCACCGTACCGGACACCGGGGTAGTGATCACAGAGAACTCGCTGCAAGACGGACTCGACTTCACACAGAACGACATCGACGACATCGTGCAGAACTTGCTGGTGCGCGCCGGTGTCACAGCGGTGGTCACCAACAGCACGCCGTTCGCGCTGGACATCGACCTTGCGTACGCCCCGGGCGACCTCGGCAACGCCGATGCGTTCTTGGACCCGAACGCCGTTGTGGTGAGCCCGATTCAGGTCTCCGCCCCCACACTCGATGCGGCGGGACGGGTCACCGCGCCGGTGGTCGACACGGTCGAGATCCTCCTCGTGGGCCGTGACATCGAGCCGCTGCTGGGTATCGAGTTCACGGCAACGCTCCGCACCCGGGTGAGGCCAGGCCCTGGCGGCAACAACCGCGCGGCGTTAGGGGATGGGGATGAGGCCATCTTCAACTCGAGTGTCGTCATCGACGTCAAGCGGGGAGGAGGCCAATGAAACGGCTGCTGCTGGCCCTGATGACGGGCGCGCTCGTGGTGGCGCCGGCCCGCGCGCAGACGGTGCCTGAGACCTCGCCGGCCGCGCGGGTTGAACCTGCCTATCGGCGGACACCGCAACTCAGGGTCGACCCATTCCGGCACGTGCTCACTCCCCGCTGGGGGATGGTGTTCTCCGTCGGTGCGTTCGGCAGCAACAACGCGCTCTCAGCGGCTGATATCCGCGCGCTGGTCTTCCTCGAGAACCAGGACTCGCTCTTGATCAGCGACATCCTAAATGCCATCGGCCTGATCCCGCTCGGGAAGGACGCGCTCCTCGATGCCCAGGCGGAAGCCGGGGTGTATCTGGGAGGGCCCCTCGGGGGCCACCTGAGCCTCGGGCTCAGTTATCAGGGACGTGGCTACGGATCGTTCGTGGTCGATCGGGAGATGGTATCCCTGCTGCTCGAAGGCAATGCTGCGCAGCAGCAGTTCTCGGTGGGTGACACGAAGGCCGGCGGGCTCGCCACACAGGAGATTGGGGCGCACGCCATGGTGCGTCTTGGCCCCCTCGGGTCGGAAGACGGGGTGCACATGAGTGTGGGGGCGGGCGGGCGGTATCTCCTTCCCATCGCGTACGGGGAGGAGCGCACGCTCCTGGAGGATGCGCAGGTGCTGGTGAGCGGGCAGTTGGTGAGTGCCAACGTCGACATTCAGGCGGCGCATACCCCGAACGTCCAGTTCGCCGGTCGAGGATCGGGTATCGCCATGGACTTCTTGCTGCGGATGGACTGGCCCACGTCCGGCGTCTACTTCGAGGGGCTGCTTGGCAACATCGGAAAGGTGACGATCGACCAGGTCGAGCGGCGCCGATTGACGTTTAACGTCAACTCGACCGACATCCAGGAGATCGCCGACTCTCTCGAAGCTGTCGAGTTCGCGGTTCAGGACACCGTAGACGGACTCTCCGTGACGCTCCCGCGTTTCGTGCGGTTTTCGGGTGGAGCGTGGGCGAACCGGATTCTCCAGCTCGATATGAGCGCCACCGTTCCGCTCGGGGGCGACTTCCAGATACCGCTGGCCGTGGATCTCTGGTCGACCTGGCGTTTGGTGCCAGCGGTCCCGCTTCGTCTGGGACTCGTCCTCGGCGGAAGCACCGGCATCGGCTACACTGCGGGCATCGGTGTGGAGACCCGGAACCTCCTGCTTCAGGTCATGGGGGGATCGTTCGGGGGCTGGTTCAACGACGCCAAAGGCGCGGCCGCTCGCTTCGAATTGGGGGTGTTCTTCTAGGGCTCCCGTTGTTCGGTCTGTGACCATGCCACCCCGAGGGTTCCCTCGGGGTGGTTATACTTTAAGGATGTCTATCTTCCCATCTCTCTCGAGAAGTCACGTCCGGCCCGCCGTCTGGGCCGGGATCGCGCTCATGGTGCTCTCGGCCTGCGTGGAGCGCGCGTCACCCGACGAGTCCGGCCCAGCGGTAACGCGCCAGCCCGAACCCGGTGAGGCCTACTTCGCCAACATCCGGCAGTTGACATTCGGGGGCCAGAACGCCGAGGCCTACTTCGCGCCGGATGGCACCAAGCTCATCTTCCAGCGCGCGGAGGGCGACGGTACTTGCGATCAGCAGTATGTCATCAACGTCGACGGGTCGGGGATGCGGCAGGTATCCAACGGGCTCGGCCGAACCACCTGCGGCTATTTCTACGATGGCGGCAAACGGATCGTGTACTCGAGCACGCTCCACGCGGGCGACGCCTGCCCGCAGCCCCCGGACATGAGCCAGGGCTACGTTTGGGGTCTGTATGACTTCGACGTGTATACCTCGGCCTCCGATGGCAGCGATCTCCGGAAGATCTTCGGCACGCCGGGGTACGATGCCGAAGCGACGCTGTCGCCCGACGGCACACGCATCGTCTTCACGTCGACCAGGGATGGCGATCTCGAGATCTATACGATGAACGTCGACGGATCCGACGTGCGCCGTCTGACCTATTCGGTAGGATACGATGGTGGGCCGTTCTTCTCGCACGACGGCACGATGATCGTGTACCGAGCATCGCACCTGGATTCCCCCGAAGCCGTAGCGGATTACCAAGCACTTCTCGCACAGAACATGGTTCGGCCCAGCCGGATGGAGATCTGGGTCATGAATGCCGACGGCACTGATCGGCGGCAAGTGACGAACCTAGGGGGAGCGAACTTCGCGCCGTTCTTCCTGCCGGACAATCGGCGCATCATCTTTTCGACGAATCACCACAATCCACGTGAGCGAAACTTCGACTTGTATCTCGTCAACCTCGACGGCAGCGGACTGACCAGGGTGACGACCCACGGGGATTTCGACGGCTTTCCGATGTTCTCGCCCGACGGCAAGCAGCTCGTGTTTGCCTCGAACCGCTTCGGAGCGGTGCCGGGCGAGACGAACATCTTCGTCGCCGATTGGGTAGAACGTTAAGGGTTCCCGAGAGACGTCGGCGACAAGCGAGGACGAACGTGGCATCACAGAGCGACACGGCCGAAGGGCGCAACGGAGAGCGCGAGCAGCCGCGGCCTGTATCGGCGAAGAAGCCGGCTTCCCAGTCGGCGAAGGAGTGGATCAAGTCCATCGCGATTGCGCTGGTGATCTGGTTCTTCGTGCGCTCGTTGTTGGTCGAGGCCTTCCGCATTCCCTCGGGTAGCATGGAGAACACGCTGCAGATTGGGGATTTCCTCTTCGTCAACAAGGCGCTGTACGGTGCGGAGATCCCGCTCTTGGGCACCCGACTGCCGGCGATCCGGGAGCCCAACCGGTTGGACATCGTGATCTTCAACTCGCCCGAAGAGCCAGGGATCAACGTGGTGAAACGGGTCGTGGGGATGCCGGGAGACACCATCTCGATGGCCGGCGGCGACCTCTACGTCAACGGGCAGCCCTCCGAGGAACCCTACGCCGTCAAATCGATGACGGCCTACGATCCGGTCGATCCGCGAATGCGCGACTGGCAATTGCGATATTTGGCGAAGAGCCGCGATCGCCAGACCTACCTGCCGACGCTCAAGAACTGGGGCCCGCTCGTGGTGCCGCCCGATTCGTTCTTTGTGATGGGCGACAACCGCGACAACTCGTACGACAGCCGATACTGGGGCTTTCTCGGTCGGGACCGCGTTCAGGGTCGACCGCTGTTCATCTACTACAGCTTTGACCGGACCGGACTCATGCCGCTGCCGTTCCTGACGAATATCCGCTGGAACCGGATTTTCCTGGCCCCAGACTGACGCTGGGCCGCCAAACCGGCCACTCCGGGCCCGGATGCGACTGGCATTCGGGCCTTGTTTGTGGTCGTTCTGCTCTCTGGGGTTTCCCATGTTGGCACTGCATTTGTCTCGTATTGCTAATTACATTTCACGCACAGCGGATCTGACAAAACCACATTTTGCACAATTCCGGAGCGTGTTAACAGATGGACCGCATCGACCGTCAGCTACTTTCTCTGCTACAGGCCGATGCACGCCTGGGTTATCAGGAGCTTGGTGAGGCCGTTGGCCTAAGTGGGCCGGCGGTATTCCAGCGGGTGCGGAAGCTCGAGGTGGCCGGAATCCTCGCTGGATACCACGCGGCGGTGAACCCTGCCGGGGTCGGCCGGCCGCTCGTTGCCTTCCTCCGGGTGCTTCCCGGCCCCAATACGGATGTGGAACGCCTGATCGCTCAGTGGCGCGACGGGGCAGGCGTTCAGGAATGCCACCTTGTGACCGGACGGGGCGGATATCTGGTCAAGCTTCGGGTGACCGAGCCGCGAGAACTGGAAGCTCACCTGGCGGCGCTTCGCCGGGTTGGGTGTGAGGCGAGCGCCGAATTGGCGCTGGTCAGCGCGTTCGAGCGATCGACGGTTACGGTAGTGTGAACGGGCCGCTGTCCCCCTACCCATCGGGCGCGGGGCCGGCGACAGCACCAGGTGGTCCTCGGGCGGCCGCTAGCTGATGAGTTGGCTCTCCGAGGGCTGGGTCACGTCACGCGGTATGTACACAGCTGAGCGCCCGCATTTGGTGCACTTGAGCGTCACATGCCTGTGCGACTGGAACATCTTCCTGGGCAGTCGGCGCTTGGGGATCCGCTCGATGCGGGCGTGCCCACAGGACGGACAGGCCAGCGGCTCCTTGTCGCGATCGGCCAGGATGAGCTGAAGTGCTTCGGCGGCTCGGTATTCCTTGATGCCTCGACGTCCCACGAAATCCACTCCCCATGTTGGCTGGCTGGGCGAAATCTATCCGCCGCCGGGAGGCGTAGCAAACCCCAGGATCCTCTTGACGGCGGGCGTCGTGAGGCGCACACTCTCATCATAGCGCGCCAGTGGGAGCGATCCATGACGACCGCGAACCAGCCTGACCAAGACTACGTCAACGTCGCCGAGGTGGAAATCGATGCCGTTCACCCGGGCCGGTCGGGGTTTACGCTCCTTGGCCGGGGCCGCGATCGGGCTGACTACCGTCTCGAAATGGAACTTGAGATGCCGGTCGACCAGCGGACCCGCACCGTCTTGGCCGAACTACTGGCCCAGTCGGAGTGGCGAATCCTGAGGCGTGCGCCCCAGCCCTTTCGGCCCAAGCGACCCACCGACGCTTCCCGATCCGTGAAGTAGCTGCCAGCCCGGGCGCATCACACAAGTCGTTGATGCCCAACCGATTAATGTCATTCTGGCTCGCCTGGGGCCGGCTTGACTCTGACCTCCGTTCCCGCTAGCTTGGCGCGCGGCGCACCCTTTCCACGTAGGGAAACACCCATGAAGCGCGAGCTCGGCGGGTCGCAGATCTCGGCCCTACTCGAATCGGTTCCCGGCATTGTGCATGTGCTGCGGAGCCCCGTTGCCGACGCGCTCGTCGGGATGATCAGGGCTGGTGCTGGTATCGAGCCGATCAGGCACGAACATGTAGAAGAACTCATCCAATACGCGGTGCGCCGGGGGTTGATCCCTAACAGCGAGGGTGAGCAGCTGCTGGCGGAGGTCCGGGCGGCGGTGCCGGGCAGACGGTCGAGGAAACGCGCCGGTCACGTTCCTGCGAGGCGGGGCAAAAAAAAGGCCAAGACCGGACCGTTCGGGGCCAAGCTCAAGCCGTCCAAGGCCAAAACCGGACCGTTCGGGACCAAGCTCAAGCCGCCCACGGCCAAAACCGGACCATTTGGGGCCAAGCTCAAGCCGTCCACGGCCAAAACCGGACCGTTGAAAGCCAAGACCGGACCGGCCAAGGGACGCCCAGCCAAGAAAGCGACCCACGGCCCAAGCGCCCCGAAGGCCAAACAGGCAACAGGAAATCCCGCGGTGAAGGCGAAGAAGAAGGCGACACAGCAAAAGGCCACGAAGCGGGTCGCCAGGAAGCCCGCCGGCCGCCGCTAGGCGACCCCCACAAACCCTACTCGGAGCGAGCGCCCGCCTACCAGCGATAGGCGTGCCGCAGGATGGTCGTGCCGCTGCCAGGTGTGGTTTCCGAGAACAGCAGGGCCGCGCCCGCTGGGTCGTACTGGGCCGTCCAGACGATGGAGTCGGGGAGCCACGTGAAGGTGATGATGCGAGCGGTGCGGTCCCACTCCCCGCCGTTCCACCGGCCGTCAGGGAGCGATCGCCACCGGGCGACGCCGCCACGCAGCATCTCCAGCTCCACGGGGCGCTGACCAGCGCCCGAGCCGCGCCAGCGACCGCCGAAGAGGCTCCGTGACAAGGCCCCCTGGGGAGCCATGGTGATGACGGTTCCCCCTTCGGTCTGCACGAGGAGGCGGTCTCGCACGAACCAGTACGTCAGCGTGAAGGCCGAGTCGCCGTACACACGCACCCGGTTCAGCTCCCTCTCGAAGCTCAGAACCAGATCATCGTTCACCACGAGCATCGTATCGCCGTAGAAGTCGAGCACGAGGGGTCGGCCTGCGTGGGAGCCAACCCAGCGCCGGAGCAGGGGATGGTCGTCTTGCGCCTGCGTCCCGCCCCAGGCCGGGAGGGCCAGGGCACCGATCAACAGCGCGAGTATGCGGTATCTCCAGGGCACGGTACCGTCGTCGTCAGTGGGTGCAGAGGACAGTTTACTGCGGAGCGCCGAGACTCGACAGGTGTAGGCCGTGACGGGTCGGGTGGCCCCTATGCCCCTCTCCGGGGTAGGTGTATCTTGGACAGCTGATGACGATGCCGGCCATTAATCGATCAACGCAGGTGTGGGACGACCGTGCCAGCGCGCTCGCCCATTTCTTTCAGCGAGCTGGTGAGGCACCCCGGCTGGTGGCGTACGATGAGGACATGGGGTGTCCGCTTCACAATGCCCTCGCGGCACTGGAGTGGACCATCACCGTCGGCATTCTGCACGATACCGACCTGATTCACGCTGCACGCCTCGGCGGGGAGTATGCCGCAGCGGTGGTGGAGCGTCGCCAGGACACGCGACGCCGGTTCGTGTACATGGGGCCGCGCATGGATGCGCCGCCCGCCGATCCCTACGAGGGGTCGCTGCTGTACGACGAGCCCGGCGTCCGAGCCTACGATTTCGCGCAGCGCGTGCACGCCATTGCGCACTTCTTGCGGGCGACGCAGGGTGTGGGAGGCGTGTTGTCGCTGCTCTCGCGCCGCGCACCAGAGCTGCGACACGTGCGCCGGTGGCTTGCGGCGGTGTTCGAGATGCCGGAGCCCGAAGTGTCCAACGTGCTCGTCTCCGGGTGGTTTGCCACGACTGGTGGTGGGCTGCTGTTCGCGCCGCTCTCGACCGGCGATCCGTACGTCTATCGAGAGGTGGGTACCGCGTGAGTCGGCTGCCGCTTGTCGCGATCATTGTCTGCGCCGCGCTGCTGGGCAGCTGGGCCGAAGGTCACGCACAGAGTGCAGTGCCGTCGGACAGCGTGACCCAGCGATACCGAACGGCACTCGTCACGCTCCGCAATTCCGTCTCGCGGGTGCGGTCGGACATCGATCGGTTTCGCCGCGACCTCCAGAGTGCGGGCGCGCGAACTGTCGAGAACCGGTCTCGTCGGCTCCAGTCCTCCTGCCAGTCGCTTGGTGCCACCCTCGTGGAAACCGAGCCCGGTGTGCGCGTCAATCCGCGTCTCGGCGCGCGCGCAGATGAGCTGCGTGCGGCCGAGCGTGATCTCGTGCAGCAAATGCGATCGGTGCGCCGTGTGCTGCGGGACGTGTGCGAGCAGGGACTGGCGCCCACGGGCCCCGGCGAGTGGGCCGACTCTCTCAAAGCGTGGGGCCCATACCGCACCAGTCGGCTCGAGCAGTCGTTGCTCGCGCTCCATGGGGCCTCTGCGCGCTTCGCTGGTGCTGCGGGAATCAAGATCGAGCCGCGCCTTCCGTCAAACTGAGCCACTCCAGGCCAGGCACCACCCCCCGCTAGACACCGCCGCTCCACCCAGCACGCCCACTGCCATGTGGAAGCATGTGGTCGGCGCTTTTGCACAACTCCACATCGGGTGGAAAGGCTGCCAGGACGCCAGCAAAACCGCGGATCGTCGATCCACATACAAACCACATGAAGTAGCGTAAGCCGAAGAAAGATCGGCACTTGCGTGAGGTTGCCCGGTGCCTAGATTGAGCGGTGCCGAGCAGGGGAAGGGTCGGGACCTCACTAGTCTCTGCCACGCCCTGCGTGGCGGCCCGCGGAGGGAATTCCGGGGAGGACGCCGACGCATACAAAGGGCTTCGGGCGTTCGACGATCCGGGTGAATCACCTCTCCTGGGCAGGCAAGGCCAGTCGCGTGCCTTGCCCACGCCGATGTAGCGCCTCGGTGTGCAGTGCAAGAAGCTGGTCCGCGACCCAGTTGACTTGCAGCGCTCGCGCCGGTGAACCTTGCGGCCCGGCCAGGCCGCTTGGGAATGGAAGCCGGAGCTCCCGTCCGCCCTACAGCGGGTGAAGCAGCCCAAGCAGTGGCGGCGTGAAGAAGAACAGAGGGAGTCAATCCCCTGACTCCGGGTAGCCAGCGCGTGGGGCGGTCCGTCCATCTTCGGGTGAGCGGGCCGCCTCTTTTTTTCTTGCGGTCTTGACCGTCTGCCGGGGTGTCTGACATTCTCCGGGATGTCCAGCGTCCTCACGTCCGAGTTCCTCGACCTGCAGGAGCAAGTCGCCGGTCGCTACTCGCTCGATCGCGAGATTGGGCGCGGTGGCATGGGTGTGGTGTTCCTCGCGCGGGACGTGATGCTCGATCGGCCGGTGGCCATCAAGTTGCTCCTGCCGCACCTCGCGCGGCAGTCCCACCTCAGGGAGCGGTTCCTGAACGAGGCGCGCACGGCGGCGAAGCTCTCTCATCCGCACATCGTGCCGATCCATGCGGTCGAGGAACAGGGCGATCTCGTGTTCTTCGTCATGACGTATGTGGAAGGCCAGACCCTGGCACAGCGCATCGCCAACGGCGGCCCGCTCCTGGTACGCGAAGGTGTGCGCGTGCTTCGGGAAATCGCGTGGGCGCTGGTCTATGCGCACGGCCAGGGTGTCGTGCATCGCGACATCAAGGCGGACAACATCCTCTTGGAGCAGGGAAGCGGCCGCGCGCTCGTGACGGATTTCGGTATCGCGGTCGTCGAATCGACGAATGAGGACGGCGAGGTGGTCGGGACGCCGGAGTTCATGAGCCCGGAGCAGGTCCGCGGTGAACCGGTCGATGCCCGGAGCGACCTGTACTCGTTGGGCGTGCTGGGATTTCTCGTGCTAGCAGGGCGGTACCCCTTCGACGCCAGCTCTCCGGCCAAGATGATGGGACATCACCTCAGCACCGATCCACCGAAGCTCGCCACCCTGGCGCCCGGGATCTCGGCCAGACTTGGCGACATCGTCGATCGCTGTCTGGTGAAGGACCGCGAGCAGCGGGTGGACGCGGCGTTGGATCTTGCCGACCGGCTCGGCGCCGCGCTCGACGTGCGGCGGGAAGTACCGGTACCGGTTCGGCTCTTCGTGGAGCAATTGAAGCGCAGAGAACGTCCGTTGGGGTTCGTCCTCGCGCTCGTCCTCCTGTGGGTAGGCGTGCCACTCACGATCACCGCCCTATTCAACCTGCCGGGGTTTGCGCGGCTCCCGACGCTCCTAGCGCTCTTGGCCGGGGCCGGTTCGCTGCCACTCCTCGGGTCCGTTCGACGCATCCGCGGTGTGCTGCGCTCGGGGTATGCCCGAGACGATGTCGTTCAAGCGCTGCGCCAGGATCTCGAGTCGCGCCAGGAAGAACTGGTGTTTCTCTATGGCGAGCGGTATCGAGAGCATGCTACCCGCCTGCGGCGTATCGCGTATGCCGGTTTTGCCGGCGCCATCGGGTTGATCGGCGCCATCCTCGCCGGTGCCTATCCATCTGAAGCCGCGCTCATGATGATGTACCTCTCGTCAGGCGCGTTCGCGTTGACGGGTGCCGTGACCGGGCTGCGCGCCGACCGGCGCTCCGACAAGAAGGCGCGCCGGCGGTGGCAGTGCTGGAAGGGTCGGGTTGGTGACTGGCTGTTCCGGCTTTCCGGCATCGGACTCAAGCGAATTGCGCTTCCGTCGACGGCGCTTACCGGGCGGCCCACCGAACTGGCGGTTGGAGCCGCGGTGGTGAGCCTGTATGAGGCATTGCCGCCCGCGACGCGCCGGTCCATGCCCGACTTGCGTGACGTCGTCCGCGGGCTGGAAGACGACGCGCAGCGGATGCGCAGCCTCGTGGACGAATGCACCGACGCCCTCCAGTTCTCCGCTGCGCACGGATCGGTGCCTGCCGAGAGGCGGGTCGACGTGCAGCAGCGAATCACGGGGTTACGTGATCAGGCGCAACGGCGAATGCAAGACGCGGTGGCGGCGCTCGAGACGCTTCGGCTCGACTTCTTGCGATTGTCGGCGGGCACCATCGAGGTAGCGAGTGTTACCAGCCGGCTCGGCACCGCGCGCGAGGTAGCGGCCGACATCCAGCGCTTACTGGAAGCCCAGGAGGAAGTCCAAGGCCTGCTGGCGGAATAGGCAGGGGACGGACGGGACCGCCAGTCAGGTGCAGGCGGCGAGCCTCGAGAAACAGGGTGCTGCGACGTCACCCGTCGCCGGAGGTTCTGCGGACGACGTACGCCTCCATGGCGTAGTACTCAGCTAGCCCGAGCTGGTCGGCGATCGCTGCGGTCTCGAGGTTCCGCGCCTCGACCCGCTGCCAGAACTCCCGTTCATCGTGCGGTCCGGGGAACGGGGCCGTGTCTTTCTGCGACTCGTGCCTGAAAATGGCCGTGATCTTTCTACGGAGCTCCTCGTAGGACAACGGCACGAGCGCGTCGGCCTCGGTGATCGACCACTCCTGCCACGCGCCGCGGTAATACCAGGCCTCGGGGGCCGGATCGGGACGGTCGGCGAGTGCGCGCTCGATAGCCTGCTTGCACATACGGTGAGTGCCGTGCGGATCGGAGAGGTCGCCGGCGACAAACACGATGTCGGGTCGAACCTCGTCCAGCAACGCGCTGACGATCCGCACGTCCTCCGGTCCGATAGGCAGCTTGCGTACCTGCCCCGTGCGGTAAAATGGCAGGTTGAGAAACCGCCCGGTATCGGCGCCAAGGCCAAAGGACTCGAGCGCCGAGATGGCCTCGCACTCGCGGATGACCTTTTTCAGCTCCTGCACGAGAGGAATGTCCACGTCCCCAGGACGCTTCCTATCGAGGCTCCGTTGGGCCTCTAAGCGCCCCGCATCGAGCGTGGTGTGCGCGATTCCCAGTGGCTCGGCCGCGCGGTCGACGAAGTCGAGGTAGCGCCTCACGTCGTCGTCGAACACGGCGATGTTGCCGCTCGTCATGTAGGCAACCACGATCGTGTTGCCGTTCTCCTTGAGCTTGCCAAGCATGCCGCCCATCGAGATCACATCATCGTCGGGGTGTGGCGAGAACACTAGGACGCGACGGTCCTTGGGGAGCCGCGCGCGTCCCCGGATCTTGTCACGCAACCGGTTGAACACTTCGCCGTTGATCGCTCCGGGCGAACCATGCTGGGCGAGGAGCGGGCTCAAGTGGTTCTCCGCGTAGTCCTTGGCGCTGAGCTTGAGGATCGCCTTGCCGGTTTGTCCGGCCAGCCATACCACCGCGCGCTCGCTCATCTCCGGGTTCCACTCGACGGGTTCGAGCAGCCACGGGGTGGCGATCCGCGTGAGGTCGGCCGCGGCCGCCGCATCGAGATAGACGGTCGCGCCGGAGTGATCCTGCAGGAACGTGGCCGCCACATCCTGGGAGACGTCGCCTTCCACGGCGCGTCGTACGATCGCCGCCTTGTGCTCGCCCGTGGCAATCAGTGCAATCTCGCGCGCCGCGAGGATCGTGCCGACTCCCATCGTGATCGCCTCGCGCGGCACGTTGTCCTCGCCGAAGAAATCCGCCGCCGCGTCTCGACGGGTCACCGTGTCGAGCGTGACGAGTCGAGTTCGCGAACCGCGCGCGGAGCCCGGCTCGTTGAAGCCGATATGGCCCGTCTTGCCGATGCCCAGGATCTGGAGGTCGATACCGCCGGCGGCGTGAATCGCCGCTTCGTAGGACTGGCAGGCTGCCCGCACACCCTCGCGCGGGGTGGTGCCGTCGGGGATGTGGACGTTCTCCGGCTTCACGTTCACGTGGGCGAACAAGTTCTCCCACATGTACCGCCGATAGCTGTGCGGGCTCTCGGCGGGCATGGGGTAGTACTCGTCGAGGTTGAACGTGATCACCTTCGAGAAGTCGAGCGCCCCCGCAACGTGACGACGGATCAGCTCGCGGTAGATCCCGAGTGGCGTGCTGCCTGTGGCGAGTCCGAGGACGCAGCGGCCGGATTCGGCGAGGGTGCTGTCGATGACCGTCGCAATCCGATCGGCCACGAGGGCGATCAGGTCGTCGTGGTCGGGAACCATGACGGTGGGGATTCGCTCGAGGCCGGTCACCCCTTCAACACCCCGATCGGCACGAGCTTCACCACCTTCTTCCCGATACCCGCGCCATGCACCACGTCCACCACTTGGCATACGTCCTTGTACGCCTCCGGGATCTCTTCATCCACGGTCCGGCGGCTCGCAGCGCGAATGAGAATACCGCGTTCCTCCAGTTCCTTGGGCACGTTGCGCGACCGTGCCAGCTTCTTGGCCTGATGCCGGCTCATGCGCCGGCCGGCGCCGTGACACGTGGAGCCGAACGTCTCGGCAAACGCGCCCTCGGTCCCGACGAGCACGAACGAGTAGCGACCCATGTCGCCCGGGATGAGCACGGGCTGGCCGATATCGCGATATCGATCGCCAAGCTCCGGGTGGCCCGGCGGGAACGCACGGGTCGCGCCTTTGCGGTGGACACAGACCCGCCGCGTGCGGCCGGCGACCTCGTGGGTCTCGAACTTGGCGATGTTATGAGCCACGTCGTACACCAACGTGGTGCGGTCGGCGATGTCCCGCGCGAACACGGTGCTGATCGCCTTCCGGACGTAATGGGCCATCAACTGGCGGTTGGCGAACGCATAGTTGGCAGCGGCGTTCATCGCGCCAAAATAGGCTTTGGCCTCTGGGCTTGGCAACGGGGCGCAGCAGAGCTGCTTGTCGGGCAGGTCGATGCCGTATCGCGCGGCGGCACGGACCATGACGTCGAGATGGTCGTCGCACACCTGGTAGCCCAGGCCACGCGAGCCCGAATGGATGAAGAACGTGACGGTCTCAGGGCCGAGGCCGAGTCGGGCGGCGATGCTTTCGTCGAACACCTCAGCCACGTAGCCCACTTCCACGAAATGGTTGCCGCTGCCGACGGTGCCGAGCTGAGAGCGGCCACGTTCCTTGGCGCGTGGGCTCACGCGGTCGGGCTCGCCGGGGAGGGTCCCGTTGGCCTCGATGGCGTCGAGATCGCCCGGTGTACCGTAGCCCTGGTCCACCGTCCACTTGGCGCCCTGCTCCAACACGCGGTCGAGCTCCTTGGGTGAGAGCTTGATATCGGACCGTGCCGATCCCACGCCCGAAGGGATCCCCTGATAGAGCGTGTCCATGAGTCGAGCGAGCTTGGGCCGGATCTCGGCGAGTGGGAGCGGGCTCCGGAGCAGACGCACACCACAGTTGATGTCGTAGCCGACGCCTCCGGGTGAAATGACGCCCTCGTGCTCGTCGAACGCCGCGACGCCACCAATTGGGAATCCGTAGCCCCAGTGAATGTCGGGCATGGCAATCGATGGGCCAACGATGCCGGGGAGATGCGCAACGTTCACGACCTGCTGTATGCACTGGTCCCCTTCGAGATCATGCATCAGTTGGTCGTCGGCGAAGATGAGCCCGTCTGTGCGCATGCCGCCCGCTCGCTTCACCTGCCAGCGGTAGGCGTCGACACGGTGGACTTCGATTGGAGGCATGGGACGCTCTCTCCCGATGAGTGGAAATATACCGGGAGAGGGATCGTAGCCGTCAGCTAGCGATTGGACGGCTGGGCGCAGATGGGTCGTGAGCCCAATCCGGCCGCAGGTGGGACTCGCGGTCAGGTGCCCGTTGCGGTGGTTCCGGGTCTCTCGACGAGCATGACGACGACCCGCTCGCCGGGTGCGACGTCGGGAAGGGCCACGCGCAATCCCAACGGCGTTTCGGCGTAGGCTACCGCCCGGCGCTCCACGTAGGGAACGAGTGCAGCGGAATTCCTGGGAAGGAGCACATGGATCCAGGCGTCGGACAAGGGTGCGTTGGCGGGCGCGGTGACTTCCACCGCGATGTCATCGCCAACGGTCTCGAGAAACCGCAGTGACGATGATCGCCGGGCGGACCACCACGAGGCGATGTCACGACCGGAGGCGATCCACCAGTCCCCAGCCGCTCGAGCGCTGTCGATCACCTCACCGATCACCTTGACCCGTCCGGGATCGCCACCGACCTGGCTCCGCAGTGAGACGACGGCCAGTCCGCCGAGCGATCGCACCTTGGTCAGTCCCTCGAGATAAGCCTCCAACAAGCGGCGGGAGCGCAGCGCACCGTCCTGGATGAAGACGTTGTAGTCGTCCTTGATGATTCTGGGCAGGAGTACGATCTCTCCGCTCCGAGTCTCGAAGACCTCGGGACTCCCGGTTCGCGACTCGTTCACGGCCACCATGTAGGATCCACCGACGTCCCGCCACGCACGCAGTGTGTTGGCGTCGAACCGTTCTTCCGGAGGATGCAGGCCGAAAGCCGAGTCACCTGTCCAGCCGCGTACCTCCGCCCAGGTACGGCTCAGGCGGGCACGCTGATCCCCCAACGAGAGACCGGACAAGACCGTGTGGTCGGACGTCTGACTCCCAACTTCGCCCACGGTGCTGAGTGACTCGGCGAGCTCCGGGTAATCGAGCGCGAGGCGCGAGACCACGAAGTACGTGACGGGGACAGCCTTCCGCCTCACGAGCGCCGCGAGCGCCGCGGCATTCGGGAATCCCGACTCCACGTCTTGGGCAATGAGGAGACCGGCCCGCGCACCATTGGGCCACGGGAGAATCTCGGCTGTCGGCACGCCGGCGGCCCATCGCACGCCGTTGGCCGCGAGTGCTTCGAGGCGCTGCTCGTCTTCGGGACGCGCTCCCTGGGCCAAGCGAAAGCCGAACCAGACAATGCGGCCGCCGGCATCCGTCACTTCGGCGAGGACGGCGGCATTGAACGGGTTCGCGCCGGCTACGGGAGCCACGTTGAGCGCCCAGTCCGACCAGTAGATGCGTGCCCCTTGGGCTTGGGCCGCAAGTTGGGACTCGTAGCGCAACTCCACCCGTGTGCCCGGGTCGAATCCCGGCGAGAGGGCGACGTCGCTCGGGATGGTGAGATAGAGCCCACTCCGGGGCTCTATCTCGCGAATGTCTCGGCTTCCCGTGAGTGCGGTCACCGCAGCCCACCCACGCCAGTTGCAGACGGAGTCCCGCGCGCCGGCGGCCCATGTGAGGAGGAGACCACCCCCGCGATCCGCGTGGTCACGCAGCGCGTCGATCTCGCTGGTTCCTAGGCAGACCGCCGACGGAACGACCACCACGTCCTCTGTGTCGAGTGCGTCCACCTGTGCGGCACTGGAGACGCGCGAAACCCGGGCTCCGGTAGCGGCGATGAGGCCCTCCCAGCGGTCCAGCAGCGTGGGGTAGTACGTCGAGTCTGGGAAATGCCGCGCGCTGGCGTGAGAGTAGTACAGCACGGCATGGTACGGTCGCGGTGACGATGCAGCCGGGGCCGGTGCGAGCGCTGGAGGCACCGTGAGCGGGTCGGCCAGGATCACACTCCGGGTCAGGCGCTGAATGTCGATGTCCTGCCAGAGCTTCATGCCGGCGGCGACGACACCCGCCGCGAGCACGCCGAGCAGGAGCAGTCCCCGCAACCACTGCCAGGGAGTGCGGGCCCGCGGAACCGGATCACGCTTCGGTGACATGCCCCTCGCTCGAGCGAGCACCCGCCGCAGGCGGCTGGCGCAAGACGAAAAACCGCGGTCCCGTCACCTCGTCATCGACCGACGCCGGTCGCCGTGACAAGCGCAACTTGTACGCAATGTATGTCATGACGCCGAGCGCGATCGTCACGAGGATCGTGACCACGATGATGGTGACGAGTAGGTCGATCACACCCATGATGACACCTCTCTCAACGGCACGGAATTACGGTCCACCGATCCCGGCCTGTTCGCGATAGGTGATGCGGCGAAGCTTGCCCCACTCCATGCCCAGCCTGAACGCCTCCTCGACCGCCGCGAAGGTCTTGGTGACGTCGAGAAACAAGATGAAGAAGAAGCGATAGATGACGGCCAGCGGAACCAGTGACAGGGATTCCTCCTCCATGGCCACCGTGATCAACGCTGCCACGAGATCGAGTAACGTGAGCAGAATCCACCAGTACAGCAACAGCTCGCCCATGCCGTACAGCAGCGCCACGAGGGCAAAGAAGAGATGGCCATAGACGTTCAGCACTGGCCAGAGAACGCCCTCGAAGGCCATCTCCATGCCGGACATCCAGAGCGGGAAATCCGGGAACGGCTGCACGAGGATCCGCTTGCGCTTGCGGATGGCCTGGAGAATGCCGCGTGTCCAGCGGTATCGCTGCTGGACGAGATCGAGCACCCGTGTGGGTGCCTGCGTCCACGCAATGGCGTTCTCTTCGTAGACGATCTTCCACCCCGCGGTGATCAGCTTCAGGGTGAGATCGGCGTCTTCGGCAAAGGTATCGTTGTCGTATCCACCGACCTCCTGGAGTGCCTCGATCCGGAACAGTCCGACGGGGCCGGGCACGATGTTGACGGCCGCGATGAACCCCTGGGCCCGGCGGGGCATGTTCAGCCCTTCGATGTACTCGAGTGCCTGGAGGCGTGTGAGCAAGTTCACGCGGTTGACCACCTTCACGTTCCCCGCGACGGCCCCGACGGACGGGTCTCCGAAATGAGGCATCGCTTCGCGGAGCGTGTCCGGGGCGATCGCGGAGTCAGCGTCCATGCAGAGCACGAACGCGTAGCGTGCCTGAGCGATGCCGGTGTTGAGTGCCGTCGCCTTGCCCCCGTTGGCCTTTGTGAACGCCCGCACCTCGACGCCACCGTGCTGACCTTCCCACCGTTGGGCGACGGCGAGGGTGTCGTCGCTCGAGCCGTCGTCCACGACGATGATCTCGAAGGTCGGATAGTCGATTCGCAGCAGCGCATCGATGGCAGACTCTAACACCGCACCCTCGTTGTAGGCAGGCACGATCACCGACACGGGTGGGAGCGATACCTCTTTGCGTTGCGGTTGCATGGTTTTCTCCAGCAGCTGGAGAAACGCGAACCACAGCAGGGAGAAATACCGCACGAACAAGATGGCGAGGAAGATGATCAGACTGATCACGACCAGCCGTACCAGGAATCGCTGCACGGCGAGGGGTGACTGGAGCGCCCAGAGCGTGAGCCACACCGACCCACCGACGACGCCGACCGTCAGCAAGAGCGAGATGAACGTCCGCCGTCGGGAAGCCATGCTAGTACCGGATCCCCAGGCTCACGTTCGCGCCTAGTGAGTTGTATTCGCCTTCCCGCCCCCGCAGGTAAGCGAGGCCGGCCATGAACGCGATGCGCGGCGTATCGTATCCGACGCCGGCCTCGGTCGCGAGCTGGGGAACGAGATCGAGCCCGGCAGCCGTCCGCTCCTTCACCAGGCCGACCCCCGGTGTCACGCGGCCGTACACGTTCCACACGCCCGCGGTCGGAGAGCGTGCCTCGAACTGCAGACCGCCCGCCACGAACGCTTGCGGATCCCAGTAGAGCCGCCGGCTTCCCAGAGTGGGCGCAGCCGTGGTGAACGCGAGGGCCTGCGATGTGAGCGCGATGGTGAACGGCCCTGCCAGCTCGCGCCGCAGGGTCACGAAGCTGTTGAAGCGCCAATTGTCGCCAGCGCTGCCGCGGAGCGAGGTTACGGCGCCAAGTCCCGAGAGATCCCAGCGGGGACCGAGGGACCGAAACACGGATGCCTGCACGTGGTCGGCCTGAATGGCGCCCAGCACGCTCTCGAGCGTGACGGTTCGGTGGAAGGCCGGGCCGTGGTCGTAGGACACTTCGATCGCGGTTCCGTTCGCCTCCGGAAGCGCGACCGCAACGGCGAAGGTCGGCTCGGTCCCGGTGGCGGCGAGATGCTCGACACCGACTGACACCGACGTCCGCAGCGACCCGAGTCGCCACCAGCGGGCGAATTCCAACTGGAAATACGGTCCCCTCTCTTGGCCGGATGCTCCGCCGAGTGCGATTCCCTCGAGCCTGCGGTACCCGGCCCTCGCCAACAGCACCGTGCTTCCCCATTGGTAGCTCGCATGTGCCCCGAGATCCATGCGCTCGAACTCGTCCGAGTCTCGGAAGTACAGGATTTCCGGTCCGGCGCTCGGCCGTTCTCTGTTCTCGAGGACTCGAGCCGCCTGTCGCTCGAGCGCGGTTTGTCCTTCCCGGGCAGGGACGCTCCCGGGATCGAGCGTCAGCGCGGTGCGATAGGCATTCCGGGCTTCAATCCGGGCATCGCGGAAGCGGTAGAGGTCACCGAGCAACGCCCAACCTTCAACGCGAGTGGAGTCTTCCTCGAGCAGCGTCACCAGCATGGCCTTGGCACGTGTCTCTTCCCCGGTCCAGGCGTGGAGTTGGACGAGACGAAAGCGCTCGTCCACGCTGAGGTCACGCAGCGTGGCCAGGTGCCTCAGCGCGTCGCGAGCGGCCGCCAAATCCTGCATCTGGTACTGAAGCACATCCGCCCACTCGAGCCACAGGGCCGCATCGTTCGGATTGCGTGCCAGCAACCGCTCATAGCGCCGGACGGCGTCGTCGAAATCCCCTGCGATCACCGCACGTCGAGCCCCGTCGAGGAGCGTGTCTGCCGGAGATCCGACGGAGGCGAGCTCTCGCGCAATGACGGTCTTGAGCTGAAGTGCTTCGACACCCTGCGACGCATCGCTGGGCATCGCGGCCAGCACCTCCAGAGCCTCAGTGCGCCGACCATCCCAGTAGAGCACGTGCGCCAACTCGAGGCGCGCGGCATGGTTGGTGGAATCGCGCTCCAGGAGGTGCCGGTAGACGGCTGCGGCACGCGCATACCGTTCGGCCCACGTCAGTGTCTGTGCGTGCTCAACGAGGAGCGTAACGTCCCCAGGGCTTGCCACGAGTAGCGTGTCGTAAAGCGCGAGGGACCTCTCCGGGTCACCGCGGTCGCGAAGGAGCCGCGCAAGCTGAAGCGTGAGCACCGCATCGTCTGAGGTTCGGCGGAGGCGCACGTAGATAGTCTCCGCTTCGTCATACCGCCCGAGCCGTGCGAGCACCACAGCCAACTCTCGCCACACGTCACGGTCGTCGGGATGCGCCGCGAGATAGGCACGAAACTGTGGCAGTGCCCGGTCCAACTCGCCCGCCCGAAGTATGGGCAGCACCGAGGCCCAGAACTGTTCCGCCGGCCCAGCGCGAATAGGAGGAGGAGGAGGAGCGGTACGAGCCACGTCGGGCGGCGGTCGACGGACCTGCGGAGGTGACCCCGGAACGAACGGCGGGGTCGTTGCCGGAAACGTGATGCCCGACTCGATGAGCCCGGCCTGAAGCACGAAGCGCTGCGGCAGGACGACGAGCACGAACGCCGACGTAACGGCGGTGAGCCCGAAGACCGTGATCGAAAACCGGACCCAGTAGGGGACCCGGGATCGCGAGCGCCTCGGGACGGAGGGCATGGTCAGACGCCTCGTCGGTGAGCCGGCGCTGCTCCGAGCCGGCTACGCCGCTGCAGCGCTGAGGGCCTTGACGATGGCATTGCCATCCGTGGCACTCGACATCACGGTGACGTCGAAGGCGGATGGCTGATCCACGAGTTGTGCGAGCGCCTGTCGCACGCGGCTCAGGTAGGCCTCGGCCTGCTTGGGTCGCGCGCCGTGCAACACGACGCCGAAGCCGTCCGGCGTCTTTCCGACGCAGTCGCCGGCGTCGCGAACCTGCTTGACCAGCACCTCGCCCAATATGCGACCCACGGCAGCGCCACAGCGGATCTGGATCATGGCGAACGGAAGTGCCTGCGACTCCCGAAGTCGGTCGCCGATCCGCCGGTCGAATTCGTCGGCGTCCAACACCCCTTCCGGAACCGTGACAGCCTCCTTCTCTCGTCGGCGCGCCTGTGGCAAGCCACTCGCGGCCTGCATGGCGCGATCGATGCGTGAGGCCAGCTCGACGAAGCTGAAGTTGTCGCTGAGGAAGTCGTTTGCGCCCGCGTCGAGGGCCTGCGTGCGATCGGTAGCCCGCAGGCGATCGTCGGTCGCCAAGACAATCGGTGCACCGGTGAGTGGTCGAATGGCCCGACAGGTCTCCGCCGCCTCGCGGCAGCCGTCCCGATCGAGATAGACCAACACGACCCCGTACTCCTCGCCTTCTTGGAGTTGCGACACGAGTTGGAGTGGCTCGGCCAGCTCGACGGTGTCGTACCGGGTGCGGGCCCAGGCGAGCAACTCCTCCGGAGCGGTGGTCAACGTGAGCAGGAGGAGACGCCGCTCGCTCCCGATGGGTGTGTCCGTTCGTCGTCGGTCGAATCGCCCCGTCGGCTCACAGAGCCCCTTACCGGGGACGACCTCCAACGAAATGGCTCCCTGGTGATCGATCGGAGGGCTGAGACGACGCACCCAGAGCTGCCTGAGCCCACTGGGGAGCCTCTCGATTTTCAGCACACCCGTTGCGCTTTGCAGTACCCACTCCGTGGAGGGGGACAGCGTGTCCGAGAGGTCACTGGCGATCGTGACCAGCAGCGTGGCCTTGGTCGACTCGGCCCAGGCGACGAACCGGCTGGCCAGTGAGGTCCCGGCGCGGGTCTCCCAGAGAGGCTTTCCGGGATCCACCCCGACGCGCGCCACATCCCGACCGACGAGGTCCGAAAGCTCGTCGAAGGCCTGCGCAGGTTCGGCGGCGCTCAGCAGCCGTCGATCGAAATCGTCGGCGAACCCGAGGAGCCGCAGGCGCCCGTCCTCCCAGGGGGTTTGGAGGTCGAAGCCGAAGTGCTGCGCTTGTTCGATCACCTGTTCCGGCGCCATGGCCGTGAGCAGCGCCACCCGATCTCCCGTGTCGAGACCGGTGTGCAGGAACTGGAGCAAGGCGCCGAGCTTGCCGCTTCCGGGCGCGCCGGCGAGCACGTACACCCCGCCCGCCGTGAAGCCGCCGGTGCGCTCGTCGAGCGGTCGTATGCCAATCTGGATGCGTTTCATCCGATTTCGGTATACCCGGTCAGGGCGACGTGGTACAACAGCCAAAGATGCATGGGTTTGGACGCAAGATTCAGTCCATCGAGGGCCTCACTGGACGGGGCGGTGCCTGGGTCCCTAACTGCTTGATTCCCAGGGTCCTACGGTAGCGGCGGCCGGCCACGAAAGACGTCCCCGTGACTGAGGGTTACCAATGGGCCACAGGGTCGGTAACGGCGCCATCGGGGGACAGGCTTTCGGCCGCCTCAGCCGTTTTGAGGGGTCTCTCTCGGAGGCCCGATGTCAGGCGCCTGGAGCCTCTCCCTTGCCGGTCGGCACATGCGCGGGAGGCCCGTCGCGAGTGACGGTTTTGAGCCGCATGAGATAGACCGTCACCGAGACGGCGATGACGAGCAGAACGAGACGGAGAGACAAAGAGCGCGCGACGCCGACCACCGCGTAGCCGACTCCGGCCCACAACGCCACAAGCGTGAGGATCCTCGCACGCGTGGTCATGCCTCCGTGCTCGCGGTAGTTCCTGATATACGACCCGAACATACGATGGCTCGTGAGCCAGTTGTACAGGCGGTCGGAGCTGCGAACAAAGCAGGCGGCAGCCAGGAGCAGGAACGGTGTTGTGGGAAGCAGTGGTAGCACGATGCCCACGCCACCCAGCCCCACACAGAGCATGCCGGTGGAGATCAGGAGCCACTTGCGCAGGGTGCGGCTGCTCACACCCGGTCCCAATCCCAGATCGCATCCCGGATCGTCTTGTCCACCGCGTGGCCGCTCTGCTTTAACGTGAGCAGGATACTGCCCCGATGGTGACTCTCGTGGGCGATGAAGTAGGCGATGTACGGGATCAAGCCACGCTTGAAGGTCCGAACGCCTGGTGCACCCTCGCTCGCCAGTCGGATCAGCTGCTCGATTCGCTCGGCCGAATCCCGAAGCGCCGCCGCGAGTGTGTGCCGATCCGGCTCGTCATGGGTGTCGAAGAGGTGTGCATCTGCGGCGAGCGATTTGGCTCGGCGGGTCAGGTGCCAGATCCGATTGTTGTGCAGGTGTGCGAACTGGCGAACGACGCTGCGACCGCCGCGAGTGGAGAGCGTACAGCGCATCCCCTTGTCGTCGATGTGGTCGATCAGCAGGAGGTTGACGCGGTTGTTGACCTGCCACGCCGTGAGGATCTGGTCTATCATGCGCGCCTCTCGGTGGGGTCGCTCGTCAAGCGTGAAGCGGCGTTGCTCGTTGCTCGAGCACATGCAGCGGACCGCCCCGTCACGCCGCGGAGCCGCCCAAGGAAGTGTCGCTAACGATACGGAGCAGGAACAGCCCGTGGATGGCGCCCACGAGTGAACCGACCACGCCACACGTGAGCAAGACCGACGGAATGATGGCCCAGGTACGTCCGTATTGGAGTATCGGTCCCGGGTTGACGGGCGAACCGGATCCGTCAATCCCGATTCGCGCCACCCCGTCCAGACGGGTCGCACTGTCAGCGCGGTATGTCCTGATAGTGATCGGCGTCCGCATAGGTGATGCGCCAGCCGTTCCCGCGTAGCTCCCACACGAGTGTGGTCGGTCCGCGAAACCGCAGGAGCTGTCCAGTGCCGTCGACGATCGAGTCCTGGAACGTGAACGAGACCACGGCCCCATGTGGGCCCAGGACGCGCACCTCCAGATTCTCGAACCCCGGCTCAAAATGCCGAAACGAACCGAGCGAGCGTCGGATGCTCGCGGCGGCCGAGGCGTAATCCGCGCGAATGCCGTCGTTGTACATGTAGAACTCCGGTGCCAGGTGCGCGATGACTCGCTCTGCATCCCGCGCCCGCTCGGCATCCTCGAACGCCCGTGTTGCGGAGTCGACGCTGGCCGCAATGGCCGCTCGTTCTGCGTCGTCGAGTGGCGGACGACCGGCCGCACACGCACTCAGCAAGAGAAGACAAAGCACGCAGGGTGAATGGCGCATGGTGTGTGCGCTCCTCGGTTTGGGCGAGTCCACGACCGCTAGGCGTAGGCTTGCGCGATATGCTTGACCGACTGTTGGACCAGTTCCTCGAGCACGCCGAGATCGACGTCGGCGAGCTTCTTCACGTACAGGCAGGACTTGCCCGTCGTGTATTTGCCGAGCTTCTGCATGAGTGATTCGTACCGCTCGAAGCCAGGCATAATGTAGAGCGTCATCGCCTGCTTCCGCGGTGAGAACCCGGTCAGAGGCCAGTCGCCTTCACGGCCGCTCGCGTACTTGTAGTGATAGCTGCCGAAGCCGACGATGCTCGTGCCCCACATCTTGGGTTCGGCCTTCGTCGCCCGTTTCATGATCTTCATGACGGTGAGGCAGTCCTCGCGCTTCGCCTCGTCGCTGACGCTGTCCAGGAACGTCTTGACGCTCGCTTTGGTGGGTTTGGTCTTGGGTTCTGCCATGGGTCCCGTCCGAGGTTGTCCGTGATGGCGCCGTGAATCAGCGTTTCACCTGCCGAGTTTGCCGCAGCGCACGGCTCGGCGCACATAGGTACGGGCGGTCGTGTACTGCCGAGCGGTGTTGATGGAGATCCAACGGGCGATCGGCCATTTGCCCGCCCAACCGAACACCCCTATCTCCAGCAGCGCACGGTCGTCGAGGGCGTCGATGGTCGCGAGCACACGTTCGACGCCCCGCGTCAATCGCTCGCGGAGGCTCTCGTATGATTCGGCCGCGTGTTCCTTCACGATGGCGGCGTTGAGCCGCGGCGTCTCGCTCCATCGGTAGCCGGCTGCCGGCAGCTCGAGTGAGGCTGTCGGGCCTGCCTCGATCCAGTCGACTACGCGCTCTGTCCACCAGGCACGCACGGCGAGCAGGTCTTTGATCGTCCAAGCGTCCACGCATGGAAGTGCTGCTTGGTCGGCTTCGAGGGTCTTGAGCTCCTTCTCGAGCTTGGTGTAGCTCGTCGAAACCATGTCTACCAGCTCCGCTCGCGTCGTGGGGATTGGCATCGTCCCGGGTCAGCTCATCGCATGAGTCGACGGGCCGCGTAGCCCACCACGCGCCGAACCATCCCGGGTCGCCGGGACGCCACCATCGCCTTGAGCTGGAGGTCGGTCACGACCCGCTCGAAGCCGACGGTCCGGTCTGCCCTGTTACGGATCCAGGCCAGCCAGCCGAACCAGCGTACGGCTGTATAGATAGTCCTTCGCGTCACGCCACCCACGCCGAGGACGCACATCCCCTCGAGGAAGATGTTGTCTGCCTCTCGACGGGATCGTTCCTGGGTCCAGTAGAGCCAGTCGTGGACGACGGCCGCATTGCCATAGCGTCCCCACTTGGGGAGCACGATCCAGAACAGCCGCGGGATCGAGGCGAAATCGGTCTTGAAGCCGATCGCCACATCGATGCGGTCGCCGCTGTCCTCCGCACCAACGTCGTAGCCGAAATCGCGGAGGACGACCCAGGTCTTGCCGTCGGCCAGCGGGGTGACAACCAGCGCGTCAGTGAAGCGGCTCATGGTGGTTCGGCGAACGTATCACAGACCTGCGCGCCTCGCCACCATGACGGCCACCGCCGCGTCCCGAGACGCTACGCAATCGTCTTCTCCGGCGGAGGAAGCTCTTTCAGATAGAGCAACTCGAGCACGGCACCGGTCTCGCGGATGTCGAAGTAGCAGAATTCGCCAAGCTCTCCCATGCTCCCGCTCTGGATCATCTCCCGTCCCTGGGTCGAGAGCTCGTCTCGCGCCGCCCGCATAGCCTCGAGAGTCCCGTAGGCAATACAGGTATGATGAAAGCCTTCGCCGTGCGACTTCAAATGCTCGACGTAGACGCTCTTGCCCGAGCGCGGGGCGAGCAGCTCGTAGTGTGAGCCACCGACCTGCGCGATCGCGACGCGGAAGGAAAAGGGCACCGCCTTGCCACGCACCATTGTCTCCACGGGTTCGATCGTCCACACGTTCCACGGCTTGATGGACAGGGAGGCCGCGAGCGCCTTCGCGGCCTTCTCGACGTCGTACACCACAAAACACGTGTGATGCAAGGTGCCGCCATCTGCTACGCCCATTCCTGGTGCTCCAGTCGAAGGTTGGCAGTGGTGTTCCGGGCCGTTTCTTCAGCTCGCCTCCAGTCGGAGGAGGCGAAGAGATTCCGGATGGATGCGCCGGAGGCTCAGCCTTCCTCGATAAGCGGATCGTCAGTGGGCTGCGATTCTGCCGCCAGCGCCAGCCGCGCGGCCACTCCCTCCATCTGACGCCGGCGCAGCTTTGCCCAGCCCGGCAGGCGGAGCGCGCCGATCCCGAGCATGCCAAACCCGATGGCAGACAGGAGTCCAACACCTGCCAATGACCCCGGGTCGCCAAGTCCACCGGCCACGGCCGAAGCGATCAGCACCGCCGCCGCGACGCCGAGGCTCCCGAGCCCCGCGGTCATCAGGGCACGGGCGTCGCCCTTGATGGTTCGGAGACGGATCCGGTGTCCGGTTGCTGTGGGCTCGAGCAGGGCCTGCAGGTTGCCGTTGGTCCACTGGCGGAACGGGCCGTCGTATCTCACCGTGCCCCGCGCGTCGAACGTCTCGCGCAAGTCAACGACCAAGCGCTCCCACTCTTCCTCCGAGAGCCGCCGGTCGAGCTCGACCGTCCGTCCGACGCCGATCGGCAGACCAAGGAACGTCCGTGACGCTGCGCGGCCGCCCTGATCCATCGATCTCGCCGCTTGGGCCACCAACTCCGGTGCAATCCCGACTTCGCGGCCAATATCCTGCAGGTCGGCGAGCGTCATGCCCTCGCCCGGGGGGAGCTGACGCCGGGCGGTTTGCTGCACCTCGGCGGCCCGCTCAAAGATGGCGGCGACCTCCTCCTCGCTGTATCGTCGCTCGGTCATGACGGCTGCAAGATCGCTGGAGCCGAGGTCAGGGGCAAACCGCCGTCCCAGCGACGTGCCCGCAGAGCGCGGCCCCCCGCGGAGCGGTGGTGTCCGAGTCGCTTCGGCACGAGGGGGCCGCTGGTAGTACCTTGACCGGAGACCGTGACCGCCTAACGCTTCGTTGTTGCCAACCACCGAGCACCTACTGATGAACATCATCCTCCTTGGTCCCTCCGGCTCCGGCAAAGGCACTCAAGGTGCGATCCTCGCGCGTCGGCTCAGCGTGCCCACGATCGCCACTGGCGAGCTCCTCGGCGACGCCGTTCAAAGGAGCACCGAGTTGGGACGCGAAGCCAAGCAGTACATGGATCGAGGCGAGCTGGTGCCGGACGAGATCATCGTGCGCCTCGTTGGGGAACAGCTGGCATCCCCGGACGCTGAACGAGGGATCGTTTTGGACGGCTTTCCTCGCACCATCCGGCAGGCCGAGGCCGTGAACCGATTGCTCGCGGAGCGGGGGGAGGGGGCGCGGGCGGTCCTGCTGTTCGATGTGCCCGAGGAGGAGCTCGTCCGACGGCTCCTCGCCAGGGCGTCCGCCGAGGCCCGCAGCGACGAGACCCCCGAGACGATCCGACAGCGGCTTGACGTATACCGGCGATCCACGGCGCCGCTGGTTGGGTACTACCGCGAGCTGGGAGTGCTGACGATCGTCCCCGGCACGGGCACCGTGGAAGAGGTGGCCGATGCGGTGAAACGGGCCGTCGGGAAATGAACCGGCCTACAACGGCCCCTCTTGGCTGAACTGCTCCCGCTGTAAGGCAAAACTCCGCCCACAGAGTTGACAGAATCTCGCCACCGCGTCTTTGTTGGGTTGCGCAGCTCGCTGGGCGATGCGGCTCTCGGGTGGAACCTGCGCTCTCATCTCACATCGGAGGCACCCACTATGCGTTCACTCGTACCGATCCTGTGCGGGGCTCTGCTCGCACTCCCCTCGACCGCTCTCGGTCAGAAGGACTCAGGTGCCGAAGCCGCGATTCATCGCGGCGCCGTGGCATGGGCGGCTGGCTGGAACTCGGGCGATGCCGGCGCCGTCGCGGCGCTCTACGCGGAAGACGCGGTTCTGATGGCGCCCGGAATGGAGCCGGCACAGGGTCGGGCGGCGATCATGCAAGCCCTCGGCGGCGCGCTGGAAGCGGCTGGCGGGTCGCAGATGAAGATCACGCCCGTCGAGATCATGCAGGGTGACGGCATGGCTGTCGAAGTGGGCACCTTCGTCGATACGGCTGCGGATGGCTCGCACCGGGACCACGGACGCTACATCGCGGTGTGGAAGAACGTCGGTGGTACGTGGATGCTGTATCGCGACATTTGGAATAGCAGCATGCCATAGTCGCAGCGTTCTGTGCAGAGGGCCGGCGCGGCGACGCCGGCCCTCTGCGCTTGACGCGCCGGAATGCCACCAGGCGCTTGATCTTCTCCAAGGCTACGGTATTATGCAGGCAATCGCGCCCGGCCTCTGGGTGCCTGCTGCAAGAAGCACAGTGTGGTGCCCCGCCGTTCGCAGCACCACAGCTTCGTTCGCCGCCCGCCCCTTTTCTTGAGGGTATTCTCGTGCACCAGGGCCATCTTGAAAGGCATCTCGCCGTCACGACGCTTCTCACTCTTGGTGTCATCGCGCTCACCACGTGTGTGCCGCCGGCGCCGCCTCCCGCCCCGAACCCCGTTGTAGAGGGCGAACGCCTCTTCTTCGAGGAAACGTTCAATGGGAATGGGCGGACGTGCGGAACGTGTCATCGGGCGGAGGACAACTTCGGGCTCTCGCCGGCATTTATCGCGACGTTACCGCCGGATGACCCGCTCTTCGTGGCCGAAACCAATCCTGATCTTGCCGAGAACTTCGAGAACCCGCGCCTCATGCGCGCGTTTGGGCTCATTGTCGAGAATCAGGACGGGTTCGACGATCTGGCCAACAATTTCAACATGCGTGGGATCCCACATACGTTGGCCCTTCGGACGTCAGTGAACAGCGCACAGGGACCGCAGACCGGCTGGTCTGGGGACGGTTCGCCGGGGGATGGCTCGTTACGAGCCTTCACGACCGGCGCGGTGATTCAGCATTACACACGCACCTTGAACCGCATACCGGGTGTCGACTTCCGCCTTCCCACGGACGATGAGCTGGACGCCATCGAGGCATTCATGCTCTCGCTCGGGCGTCAGGAGGAGCTGGAGCTGCCACTTCCGCTCAAGGGTGTGGTTGCGGCTCGGGGCCAGGAGATCTTCCTCGACAACGCTTCGGGAAAATGCAACGCGTGTCACTTCAACGCGGGGGCCAACGGCAATCCGGCGATCTTCGGTGAGGGGGCCGGGAATCTCAACTTCAATACCGGGGTAGAGGATCTGCCCGACCAGCCGGCCGATCTCACTGGCGAGCTCGTCCCTCCGGATGATGGCCAGGGCTCTCCCGGCAACGGTAACTTCAATACGCCACCGCTCGTCGAAGCCGCCGACACGGGACCGTTTTTCCACAACAACTCGGTGGAGACCATCGAAGGATCAGTTGCTTTTTACAACGGTGATGCCTTCAACAACTCTCCTGCGGGACAGCTCATCACAGGCGCGACGGGCAGCGGGATCAATCTCGACGGAACGCAGGTGGTTGCCGTCGCGGCCTTTCTCCGCGTCATCAATGCGCTCGAGAACATTCGGGAGACGATCGCTTTGTTGGAGCGCAGCAGGCAGGCATCTCCCGCACGGGCACGGGTCCTCCTTGGTAGGGCGCTCGAGGAGACGGGAGACGCCGTCTTTGTGCTGCGGGCTGGTGGCCTCCATCCCGAAGCGGTCGGGCAACTCGAGGCATCGCGAGCCCTCATCGAGCAGGCGTTGGGCGCGTACTCCGGCAGCCTGATCGAAGGCGCCATGCGAGCACAGGAACGTGCACGTGCCCAGTTGGTACAACCGAGATAGGAACACGGCCGCACACGAAGACCAAGGGAGTCATTGCCATGCGTAAGCCAATCATCGGTCTCATCGTGCCCCTGCTGTTCTTAGCAGCCGGTAGTTCCAGCGCATTCGCACAGGAACAGACCGAGCGGTACATCCCCATCGGGTATTCTCCCGGAATCTCCGGGAAGTACGCCTACCTGGGAGAAATCACGGCCGTCGATGCCGCGAATCGAACCATCACGGTCCAAAGCGAGGCGGGAAGCCGGACCATTCGGATCGTGGAGCAAACGCGGATCTGGCTGGACCGATCGACTCTGCGGCAGACCAACACCCCAGGGACATACGGTGATCTGGAGGTGGGTCTGACGGTCGAGATCAAGTATGTGGACTACGAGCGAAAGGACACGGCGAGCTGGGTGAAGGTGGCTGTGCGCTAGTGAAGGCTTCGATTCTCTCCTTCGTGTCGACGATCTCGATGACCACAGGGAGGTCGGTGGAAAGACGCAGGATCTTCGCCGTGTAGAGGCGGCTATGGGCGCCGAACCCCTTCACCTTGGGTGTACTGCCCCTGCAGCGGGCCAGTCCGTATCCCCCACACGAGTGAGCGTCATCTCAAAGAAGCGGACGGGCTCCCGGTCGGGCGAAATCCGGTCACCAACCTCTCTCCACGTACCGTCTCTGATGACCGCCGTGTATCGAATTGTCATGGGCCCGGCGGGGATTTCCCACTGGAAGCCGTCGGTAGTAAGTGTGATGACAAAATCTCCGGCGTGGCCCTGTGCATACGAGCGCATGGCGTACGCGTGCGTCGCCGGATCATAGGAAATGACGGCCAACGCGTTGAAGGCGACGCTACCGTCGTCCTCGTACCCCCGGCCCTCGATGACCTTCACTGATCCACTCAGGAAGGGGCCGACCCTCTCTGTCTGCGTGATGGTGTGCTTCTCGCCAGAGGGCAGCATGGTCCATGCTGAGCCCTTCCACGTCCCATCCATGACGGCCAACCGGCTCATTGCCTCGCGCTGAGCGGCAGTCAGCACTGCCGGATCAGGGTGCCCTTGTCCTGATGCAATCGATGGCACTCCCGCTGCCATCAATGACAGCCCAGCCACCACGACTCCGTATCTGAGCATTCCGTTTCTCCTTAGATATGCGTTGTTGCAGTCCGTCTCATCTCATCCATGTCTGGCACGAGAGCGTCTTGCTCCAGTGCCTCGCATAGAGAACCTCAGTCTCGGGTCCGTTCCGCCTCCGTCCCCGCCTGGGCGATTGCCTCGGCCATGGCCCGTGCGTGCCCCCGGTCCCGACGATGGATGCGGAGAGTGAGCATTCCCGGACGGGCGCCAGGGATGCCGTCAAAGGCGTCTATCCGCCCAGCCCACAGCTGCAGCCGTGGCGCCCACCACCCACCACGGAGCTGCGCCCGGGCGATCGACGACCTCGGAACCTCGAGAGTGCCGATCGGTGAGTCCTCAGCCTCGTCCTTCACCCCCGTGAGTGAGACCCGCTGCGTGCGCCGCGTCGCCGCCCACTCGAACGTGAGTAGGTCGGCTGCAACGTGTAGTAACCCGTCCAGTCGATAGGAAACCGATCTCGCCCCCCGCATGTCCAGTGTGTCCTCGCCAGGGACCTTGAGCCGAAACGGGAGTGGATAGTTGAGAGGCATCGCCGTACAACCTAATATCAGCTGTCCGTCGGCGGCCATTGGAGTAGGCAGCCTGCCACTTTGACTTTGTTGTCACCGCAGCGCTCGACGTGCGCCCAACGGTCGGCGGCGAACGCCAGCTCACGTCCACGTGCCTGCCAGCCGGCCCGTCTTCTCTACTCGCTGCCACCAAGCGAGAACCCGCAGCGCCCTGAGCGTATTCCATCTGCTGGGCTTCCCGACCTGCTCCAGTTCGAAGAACGTCTTACCGGGATGCCGATTCTGCAGGACCCATCGACCATCCGGGCGGCGCCTCCGTAGCACCACGCCCACCGGATCCTCGAGGCGCTCATCATACGGCGCGTCGCTGGACCGAAAGTAGTCGAGCGTCCGGAGAACGTCATGATGCCAGCGGGGTGGAAACGAAAACCGCGTGAACGCAGGATTGACGACATCATTGGTGCGATGCGAACGGTAAAGGCGATGTACTAGCAAGAACTCGCGTGCGCGCGCCTCGGCCTTCACGACTTCTGCTGCCAGGGGTCCGTTCACGTTGACGTACTCTCTGAGGCCCTCCAGCACGTTGATGGTCGTGTGAAACGAACTGTGCACGGCGCCCCGGTCGCGTTGGCAATTCCACCCGCCGTCATCCATCTGCTCGCGGAGCAGGTACTCGACGAGGGACTCTCGGCGCGGATCATCGACCGAGAACCACGACAGCACGCCGAGCACCAACCCGGTCACGCAGGTCTCGCTTCGCCCCTGCGTCACCGTGGCGTTGATGCCGCCATCGTGCCACAGGCCCTCCTCGAGGAACAGCGAGCACGGCCTGACCGCGCGCCGATCGCTGCGTGGGAGACCCAACCGCCGGAGCAGCACCATGGAGTACGTCGTCGATACCCACTTCTGCCCGTAGAGACGAGATGTCCAGCGCCCGGTGGCATCCTGGTGAGCAAGCAACCGCGCGCCCCATCCATTGCTGGCCACGCTGGCTTGCTCTCGTTCCCATTCCGCGCGCGGTGTCACAAGCAGATCGCGCATGACCTGCCAGCGGATCGACACGTCGCCTGCCAGCAGCCAGCGCACAGCGGGATCTTGTGGCAAAGGAGTGGTCCAGCCCCTGACCCCGCCAGCGGTACTGATACGCCCCCACCACTCCGAGCGGTGTGGGGTCAACAACTCGCCATGGCGACAACGTTCGCACCGCGCTCCCGATGGCCCACCGTACGGCTGAAACCCAGCTCGCTGGGAATCATCGATCCGACCAAACCGCCAACTCGTTTCCGCTCGGATCGGTGAAGTGAAAGCGTCGTCCACCTGGAAACTCGAATGTCTCCCGGACGATCTTGCCACCATTCTCACGGACGCGGGTTTCGATCTCTTCCAAGTTCGTGGAATAGAGCACGACCAAAGGACCGCCTGTCAGGACTTCCGGCGCTGCACTGAAACCGCCGGCCAACCGACCGTCGGTGAAGCTCGTGTAGTCAGGACCATAGTCAGTGAACTCCCAGCCGAAGATTTCTGAGTAGAACCGTTTGGTCCCCTCAATGTCTGTGGCAAGAAACTCTATGTAGTCTATGCGACGGTCCTGTTCCGCTTGGCTCATGAGTTCGTCTCCCCTGGAGGTCACCGCGGACTCGCCCGGAATGGAGTCCTGACCACCGTCAGAATCTCCACCGCACGCGAGTAGAGCGAGCATCGTACACGCTAGCGCAGAACGAACGGCGATCATTGGCGCCATAATCGAGAATATCCTCCCATAGTGTCCCAGCGCGCCCGACCGCTCAAAGTGGTCATTAATGGTCAGGGCAGTGTTTTGCTCGTGTTGCCGGCGGCGATCAGTCATTACGGCTTCCTTCAACGCGCGCGCCCGATATCTGCATGCGCGGGTCAGGCGGTGGGGCGTGGTGCCACGACGGTCGGCCCGGACCGCAAGAACAGTACAAGCTCTTCGTTGCGGCGGCGCGGATACGGCTTGCCGGCTCGCGCAAAGCCGAGGGCGAGAAGGATCCTCATCATGAGGACGTTGTCCGTGCGGGTCGTCGCAAAGACACCAACCGTAGGCACGCGCGCCAAGAGCTGCCTGCAAAGACTCTCAGCAATCCGGTTCCCTCGATGGGCAGGAATGACGAAGACCCAGCCAAGTTCGAGTGTATGATGATCAGGGCTGACGGACGCGTCTGCCTGCCTGAAGACGTCGACGCGATATGGTTCAGTGGGCGCCTTGAGGGCGGCGACCGCCGCGAGCGTGTCACCTGTGGCATAATAAAACGCAAGCCATTTCGCGTCCCGAATGCGGCTATCCAAGCCCTCAGCCACGACCTCAAAACCTTGGCGAACAAGACGCGCAAACTCCCGGCGCTCCTCCTCAGTGCAGGCGATCGGCTCCTTGAACTGTGCGCTACCGCTCAATGGCCCTCCGACGCCTAACGAATGGTGGACCGCAATGGTGCCTACCCATCTAACTGCTTGCCAATCGGTACGTCAACGCAGTCAAATGTCTGCGGTGCGCTACTGGCTAGACATGCTCCATTCTCGACTGACTCTCCCAGAGATCACGAGTCATCTCTCCAATGTGTACAGGCTCAACCTCTGTAAACTCAATGTCACGAACTCTGCTCATGCGTGCCCACATCAGCGCATGTCCCTTACTGGAGCGAACATACCTGACCCTTCTCCGCCAACGATCAGACTCCGCATCAGTAGCATCCCGAGTTTCACCCACGGTCCCGCGCAACCGAACTGCGGGCGGAGTGGGGAACCGCCCAAGAAGAAGCGATTTCAGCCAAAACCACTTGCTGCTATTCACCGCCAATACACAAATATGCTTATTGACCTGCAGATTACGCGTCAGATTGGTCGGGAACTCCTCGAAGTACATTCCGCGCCCGGGTTCGCCTAGCATCAGTGAGCCAATAGGGGTTATGTGCGGCTCGCCATTCCTGTTCACGGTGGCAACGGCATAATGAAAGGATGACTTGAATGACGCCGTGAATACTCTCTTTATCTCGCTCCAATTCTCGGACACGTTCATCTTTCCGGTCTCCTCTTAGATCAATTCCGACACCCCAAGTACCTTGCTAAGTCACTGACTCGACGGGAGCTCGGTCTTCCTTGGAGGGCCTCAGCGTCCGCCAAGCCAGGCCAGCACTGCCACGATCAGCAGGACACCCCACGAGAAGTGCTTGCCTCGCGATACGCCAAGGGACAGCACTGCCGAGGCAAGAAATGTCAGCGCGATCGCCCAGATCAGTCGCTGGTGTTCGTCACTCACCGGCATCACGGCCAGGAGCGCCAACAGCCCTGCAAAGCCCCACCACGCCACACTCACGAGGTGCCAGAATAGGCGCAACACCCTGAGTGCGAACGCCGACGATCCGAGTACTTGTGGCAGCCCCGCAGCCGTCAGCTTCGAGAGGATGAGGCGCTCGCCGAGCACTGAGTGCAGTACACCACCTGCCGCGCTGAGGCCGGCAGCTGCCAAGAGGTATGCGTTCATCGTCTTCTCCCTGACGAGTTCCCAGCTCCGGCCAAAGCCACCCGATGGCATGTAGCGTACAGTCGTCGTCTGAAGGTCTGCGACACCCCGCACCCAGCGCCCGCCTTCGAAGCGGAGCTGGGTGGCACTCACACGGTTCACATCGCCTAGCTCTTGGCGCCGTCTCCGTTCTGAAGCCGCGGTCCGTACCTCACACGGTGATGGCGACCTTTCCTCGCGCGTGTCCCTTTGCGAGATACCGAATGGCCTCGGGGGCCTCGCTCAGCGAATACGTCCGGTCGATCAGCGGTGTCACCTTGCCGGCCTCGATGAGTTCCTTCAAGAACTCGAGGTCTTCCTTGTTTCCCATTGCGATGAACATCCGCAGATTGTGGCGCACGAACGGTGACAACATGACCGCCCGCAGCTGGCGGCCAATGCCTCCCGTCCACCGATTCCCCCCTTCGGCGCCGACGAAGACGAGCGTCCCGCGGGGCGTGAGGGCTCGTCGGAGACGGGACAGCGGACGGGCCCCCGCGGTGTCGAGGATGACGTCATAGCGCTGACCCGTCGCTGCGAAGTCCTCACGCGTATAGTCAATCACGTGGTCGGCGCCGATGGAGCGGACCAGGTCCAGCTTCGTCGTGCTGCACACGCCGGTCACGTCCGCGCCGAAGGCCTTGGCGAGCTGCACCGCGTACGACCCCACGCCTCCCGCGGCACCGATGATGAGCACGCGCTGCCCAGCCTGGACCTTTCCCTGGTTCCGCAGACCCTGGAGAGCCGTGAAGGCGGAGTTGGGTACGACTGCTGCCTGCTCAAAGGTGAGGTTGGCCGGCTTACGCGCACATGCGTCCTCCTTCGCACATGCGTACTCGGCGAACGAGCCGTTGCACATGCCGAATACGTCGTCGCCCACCTCAAACCGCGTCACGTTCTTGCCGACCGCCTCGACCCGCCCTGCGACATCGAAGCCGCGAACACGAGTCTTGGGCGCGCGGAGCCCGTAGCCCATGATGCGGATCAGGTACGGCAGGCCCGTCATGACGTGCCAGACGCCCGGATCCACGCCAGCCGCGTGAACGCGTACCAGCACGTCGTCGTCCCCAGGCACTGGCGTGTCGATGTCCCTGAGTTGCAGGACGTCGGGTGAGCCGTAAGTGTCTTGGACAATTGCCTTCATCGTGTCTGAGCCCGGCCTAACTGCTCACAGTGAGCGGTCTTGCTGAAATCTCTGGCCGGGCGATTGCCTGCAACCATCATGTGTGTTGATCCTCAGCAGCAGCAGTTCGACTAGGCCTCGACCGACCGATCAGACGTGCTGATCGACGAGTATCGGGTTGCCATCCGGGTCCACTGCAATGAAGCTTGCGGGTCCGGTTGTGTTCTCCTCGGCCTCGCTCACCAACGCCACGCCTTGCGCTTTCAGTTGGCGCTGTAATTCGCGCACGTCTGTGAACGTATCCAGCTTCTGGGCGTTGTTGTCCCAGCCCGGATTGAAGGTCAACGTGTTTCTCTCGAACATGCCCTGAAACAGACCAATCACGTGATTGCCGTTCTTCAAGATCAGCCAGTGCTGGGAAATATCTCCGCCGCAGACTGTGAAACCGAGCTTTTCGTAGAACGCTTTCGAAGCTTTGATATCCCTCACGGCCAGGCTGATTGAGAAAGCGCCGAGTTCCATACAATTCTTCTTTCGGTGGGGATTAGCCATTCAGTTGGCAATACGCTCTCGAGCGTAGCAACAGAGCGTGGCGAGTATCGCGTTCAATGGGCATCTTCGCTAGGTCGAGGGCCTACGCCTTCAGATCGTGTCGCCTAACGGTTCGCGATTCTGCTGCACTGCCAGCCCGTTCACAAGCGCGCAGCGCTTCTGCCTCGTTCTTCCGTGTCTGTCGCAATCGCTAGTTTAGACGGACCCTTGCCCGTCCGCGTCTTCCGCGACGTCCTCTACATGCAGGAACGGCCGGGCCCCTCGATGGACCCTCAGCTCGAAGATGTCGGGCCGCGCATAGTGGCCCGCGACATCGAGCTGCCAGCGGGGGCCGACGAGTTGATGGGGCTCGACGTCTGCGTAGAGGATCCCCTCCTCCGAGTCCAAGGGCCCGGCTACGATCTTGCCGTCGGGATCCACGATCACACTGAGGCCAGGGTTGATCCAACCGTCGACGGCGTCGAGGTACGCTGCCTTGAACTCGAGCGCATCGGGAATGTCGTCCTTGTGGAACGCTTGGCACGCCCCGACTACGAAGCACCGCCCTTCCTTAGCCACATGGCGCATCGTCGAGATCCATGGCTCGCCGCGATCCCAGGTTGGGGCGACGTGAACCTGCTCACCCCACGCCGACAACGCATAGCGCGCGAGCGGCATGTAGTTCTCCCAGCAGAGCAACCCGCTTAGACGCCCGAAGGGAAGATCAAATACTTCAAGGTCGCCCTCAGCGCCTTGGCCCCACACCAACCGCTCTCCTGCCGTCGGGATCAGTTTGCGATGCTTGCCCAACACCTGACCGTCCGGGCCCATGTAGAGGAGCGTATTGTAGAGCGTCGAGTCGCTCGCCTCGGAATTCCTCTCATTGACCCCCATCGCAACAGTGATGTGACAGTCGGCGGCGACTTCTCCAAGTCTCTCTGTCTCGGGTCCCGGGATTGAGACGGAGTTTTCATGGAGCGCCGTGTAGAGCGCTCGAAGGGGATGGGTGTGGCCCGGCGGGATGAACCAGACCCAAACCGGATACGCAGGGACGAACGCTTCGGGGAAGACAGCGAGCGTGGCACGCTCGTTCGCAGCTTCCTCGATCAAACGGCACGCCTTGTCGATCGTGGCGTCCAGATCCATGAACACCGAGGATGCCTGTATGGCGGCGATCCTGAAGGAATCTGATCCCAAGCGTGCTCGCTCCTCAAAGAGGGTCTGCTTAACAGTTCGCAAATCTGCGACGGGCGACTCGCTCACGAGCAAGACGGACCGCGAACGTAGCCCTATCTCGCCAGGCGCACAAATCTACGACTTCCTTATCGAGCGTCTGCGTCGGCCAGCAGCATCAGCTTGTTAGACGGCACACCGGTACGGACCGGGCACATGGGTAACAAACTAGACCGGGTACATAGGTAACACTCTGCTAATCTGCGGCACCGTGGGAGGTGCCGCCATGCCCTGGAGAGTGAGCAGCCCTATGACCCAACGCCGGG